>MDTD01096173.1_pt1 | contig 13064 bp, 9 predicted proteins | sample 811221 | NCBI WGS metagenome assembly MDTD01 (sample SAMN05326646, study PRJNA326480) | marine metagenome | isolation source: seawater | place: Pacific Ocean: South West | collected 2011 | reverse complement strand
CTTTGAGGACAAAACCGTCGTTCCCCGTCACCGTCATTGCTAACTCTGCAGACCGGACATCAGCCATAGAATAGCTGCTGTCAAATAGACGGATGAATGGACCGATGGAAGCAGAGGCGTTGTTGTCCTTTGCTTTGGACAAAAGCAAAGCTGAGCGCCCCTCAAAATCTCGCAGGTTTACATCGTTGCCAATAGTTGCCCCTTTTATAATGCCCTTGCTGTTCACTGCCAGAACGATTTCCGGCTCGGGGTTGTTCCAGACTGATTTTGGATGCAGTCCTACTGGCGCACCCCAACCGACCGCAGACAGGATTTGCGCCTTCGAAAATACCTCAGCGTCAGGGCCGATACCCACCTCTAGGTATTGAGACCAGAGCCCTTCCTTAATCAAGGCGTGCTTGACTTTTTCAGCCTCATCAGAGCCCGGTGTGATGTTCGACAGGCTTGAGCCCATCAGATCGCCGATACGAGATCGGATAGCGTCGGCGGCTTGTGGGTCACCTCCCGCGCGCTCTTCGATAACCCTTTCAACCATCGACCTTGCAAAGGTAACACCCGCTGCTTTGACCGATTGCAAATCATTGGGTGCCAGCAAGTGCCGCTTAGACGGGTCGTTCTGGGCAATAATGCTTTCTTCCTCAAGATCGCTTAAGTTTGCAAGCTGCTGGCCCGTGACACCCATAACATAGGATGCCGGATCATCCATTTCCAGCAAATCACGCATAGTTGGCGCCTCGCGTGAGGTGATGTTGAAGATTTCATCGCCACGCAGCACCACAAGAATAGGCCCCAGTTCTGGCACCCAAACCCGGCCAATGAAACAGCCATCAACATTACTCAGGTTCGTTGTAGACATATCAAGATATCCAATGCTCACGGTCGCCCAGCACAATGTGGATCGACTTGGTTTCCATGTATTCTTCGACACCCATCATGCCGCACTCACGCCCCGTACCCGAACGCTTGAAACCACCCATGGGTTGTTCTGGGCCACCTACAATCGTCGTATTCACCCAGCATCGGCCAGCCCGCATTTTGCGAATTACCCCAAGTGCCTTGTCGATGTTTTTGCTCCAGACGGATGCTGCCAAACCGTATTCCGTATCGAGCGCCATAGAAATCGCTTCCTCGACGGTCTCAAATGTCATAACTGAAACGACCGGCCCAAAAATTTCATCCCGCGCGATAGTCATTTTAGGGGTGACACCAGAAAAGACCGTGGGTACGATGAATTCTCCGCCTGACGGCGACATAGTTTCGCCACCCGTATCAAGTGTTGCTCCTTCGGATTTTCCCTTTTCAATATAGCCAAGGATCTTTTTGCAGTGTTTTGGGGTGACAATGGCACCCATCTGCGTATCAGGATCTAGAGGATCACCAATTTTTACCTTTGAAAGCTTCTCGATCAGCCTTGCTTTGAAGTCCTCAGCTATGGAAGCTTCAATGATCAAGCGAGACCCGGATACACAGCACTGCCCCGCGTTGAAGCACATCCCAAAGGCAACGCCATCTACTGCATCCCCTAGATTGGCGTCTGCAAAAACGACCTGTGGGTTCTTCCCACCAAGTTCCAACCCAACTTTTTTAAGGTTTGACTTTGACGCTTCTAGGACGCGTTCCCCAACCGCAGTGGATCCCGTGAACGAAATCATGTCGATATCCGGATGGTTAGACATTGCTTCGCCCACAACCGGACCGCTGCCGGTCACGACGTTGTAAACACCTTTTGGCAAGCCCGCCTTATTTAAAATGTCGGCAAATATTAGGCTGGTGGTAGACGTCATCTCGGAAGGCTTCAAGACTACGGTGCAGCCCGCAGCAAGAATGAACGGCAACCGTTCTGCCAGAACAATAAATGGGAAATTCCATGGGGTGATCAGACCCACAACGCCAATTGGCTGTTTGGTCACCAGTCCAATCATGCTTTCGCCATAGGTGTTATACGTCTCACCCGAGACCATGCGCGCCATTCCGGCTGCGGCCTCATAGTGATCTGCTGCGGCATCAATTTCTGCCTTCGCCTGACTGATTGGCTTGCCCGTTTCAAGAGTCTCCCAATATGCCATTTCGTCCAGGCGATCACGGATTCCCTTTGCGGCCCTGATTAGAATGCGACCCCGCGCTGCACCGGGCGTTTCGGCCCAGATAGTTTCAAACGCTTGGCGAGCCGCAGAAACCGCAAGATCAACATCGGCTAGCCCACATAATGTTACTGAACTTACGACAACCCCATGACCTGGACTTACGCGTTCAAAACGTTCTCTATCACCTCCTTCTATCCATATATCATTAATAAAGAAGTTATTCTTGCGAGTGGTGATTGGAAGTGCCTGTTTCATTGATTTACCTTTGTTTGGCTGGAGCTTAAGCGCTTGATAAGACTGCGCAAATTTTTACTGGAGTAGCTGGCCACGGCGATAGCAAGGACAATTCCGATCACAATCCGCTGCCAATATGGGTTGATGCCGAGAAGATTAAAAGCATTAGCCATCATGCCAATAATAAGCGCACCACAAAGCGTACCAATGACGGTTCCGATACCGCCCATTAGTGAGACGCCTCCTATTGCGGCTGCGGCTATAGCGTCAAGTTCCCAACCAATTCCTGTGCGCACAGCTTCACCTGATTGCATCCTTGCTACCAGCATCAGACCTGCAAATGCGGAAAGGAAACCACTAATCCCATACGTAAGTATCTTTACTCGTGCAACATTGATACCGGCAAGGCGTGCCGCTTCTTCATTACCTCCAACTTGATATATTTGGCGTCCAAGATCGGTGTAACGAAGAAAAAATATGGATACTGCACCAGCCAAGAAGAACAGTATTGCAGGGACTGGTAGTCCTAGAACCACTCCGTCCGCAAGCAAGAATAACTCGTCAGGTAAAGTTCCAAAGATTGGGCGACTGTCCGAATATGCCATAGCCATACCGCGCACGACGGCCATTGTAGAGAGCGTCACAATAATTGGTTGAAAATTAAAAGCTGTAACAAAATATCCGTTTATGATACCAATTAATATGCCGGCCAATAAAGCGATGTGAATACCCACTATTGGTGGCAGTGTAGCAGATAGCCCTGCAATTAGCACGGATGAAAGTGCGACGATAGAACCAACAGATAAATCAAGTCCTCCTCCTATTAATACAAAGCACATACCCAAGGCAACAAAACCCAACAAAGACGCTTGTTTTAGAATGTTGGTAAGATTACCTGGGTCTAGAAACGTGGGCGATAATATACCAAAAACTAAGGTCATAAACACTAAGACTATGACGAAGGGATACGTCTTGAAGAACTTTTTCATAACTTATTCCTCCACCAGGATATTCTTAACTATCCCAAATTCAAGCACGTCAAAACTGCGTTCAATATCGACATCGAGCTCAAAACTACCAGCCTTGATCGCTTCAAGTGTTGCAGTTACCGTAACCGGCTCTTCAATTTTACCATAGGTCCAAGCACGCCGTCCCCAAAACTCAGTATTCGAGCGCGGGTTAGGTGTGGCTTTCAAAAGTTTAAAACCTTTCCAAAATTTTAAAGCTGTCATGATCGAGAAATCAGAAGCTTGTTCTCCGTTTGGTGCCAGCGAAATCACCAGATCAAATCGCTCACCCAATTTCACCTTTTGAGGCAGAATAACTTTCTCTGCCGTGACTATGACTGGAGCATTTTCTGGGATGCCGCCGCTTTCTGCAGCTTCAGCAGCAGCCTGAATTTGCTCCAGATAAACCTTTCCTTCTCGGGTTGCATCCGTGTTCGGGTAATCGGCCTCTAAAAGTGCAAAAATTTCCTCAAACTTCTCACCATCGCCGGTCTCTTGTAAAAGTGCAATATAGTTTCTAAGAATATCGAAGCGAAGGTCTTTTTGAATTACGCCAGATGTTACATCTTGCAGAAGTCCCGCATAAGATGTTTCCGCAAGTTCTAAATTTCCACCACCACGCGCAGAGTTAGCAATGCCTATGCGTGCAAGGAGAGCGTATTCGCTATCTGGGAAACGTTCAATAACCTCCTCATATAGTGGAATAGCGCGGTGGTAGACCCGGGTCAGCTCTAGATTGTTGGCTCGGGTGTAGGGCGCTTTAGCCAAATCTATTTGAAAGAGTGGCGAAACGGTCGAATAAAGCAAGCCGTTGAGCAATACAAGTAGCCCCAAACCGACAATAATGGGCTTAGCCAAGTACGTAATGCCATCAAGTGTGGGTACAAAGTCCCGCCATTTCAAGCTAGAGGCACCTCGGTCACTAAGTGCTTGTAGCATAACCGCCAAAATAATAATCGCACCCTTTGCAACTTGCTGCCAGGCCGGTCCCACGCCAAGTAAATTGAAAAGATTGGCCACGATTCCAATCATCAAAGCCCCAACGAATGCGCCCCATACCGACCCGCTACCGCCTCGAATAGATGTCCCGCCTATCACTACTGCAGCAATGGCATCGAGTTCCCAAAAAATGCCAGCTTGCCCGGGCTCGCCAGACTCCATGCGGCTTGTAAGAACCAGACCTGAAAGACCGGCAAGCAACGCACAATATAAATATGTCTTGAATTTGACTCGGCTAACGTTGACGCCAGATAGTCGCGCAGCTGTTTCGTTAGCGCCAATAGCGTAGATCTCTCTACCGAAGACACGCCAGCGCATAATGTACCACGTAAATATAGTGACGGCCAAAAAGATGACAGACGGCACTGGAATACCGAACACGACGCCACGTGACAAGACCATGAAAATATCCGGATAGTCAGCGTAAACTGGCTGCCCTCCTGTGTAAACGAGCCCGGCACCACGAGCGACAGTCATTAGAACCAACGTGGCCACAAAAGGTTGCAGGCCAATCCAACTGACCAACGCACCATTGGCAAAGCCGACGGCAAAAGCTACTAAGAAAGGCACAAAAAGGAACAGAAAAAAGGGCGCGTCAGCGACCCAAAGTGTAGCTGCTACCGCACCTGTAAGTGCCACAACGGACCCAACAGAAAGATCAATTCCGCCACCAATCATTACTACATTCATTCCAATGGCAATGATCCCAATCAGCGAGGCAGCTCGGATTACGTTCATGATATTTTCAATTGTCCAAAAATGCTCAGAAGCCAGACCAGCCGCAATAATAAGAGCGATTAGAATAACAAAGTTTCCGCGTGTGACGAATGTCTTAACGGCATCCATTATTGAATGGTTCCTTCTTCAGATTTGCCCATGGCATTCAACATTATCCTATTCAGATCAAAGTCGCCACGTTCGTAGGTGTTGGTAACACGCCCAAGATGTAGACATACAATTCGGTCACACACACGGATAAGTTCTTCGATAACAGAAGAGATGATAATTACCGAGTTACCCTTAGCTGTGAGATCCCAAATCAAATCAAAAATTGCTTCTTTTGCACCTATATCGATACCCCTAGTAGGTTCATCTAGAAGGTAGATATCTGTGCCAGCGCCGAGCAGTTTTGCAAGTACCACTTTCTGCTGGTTACCACCGCTGAGATTACCCGCTGGTTGTGACAGGGTAGCATATTTTACAAGGAGCTTTTCGCAAAGATCTTTAGCTGCTGCCGCCTCTTTCCTAAGGTTCAACCCAAAAAGACCGACATGCTCCGAGAGTGAAGGAATAGTGGCGTTATGCCCTATTGGCATCGACAAAACCAAACCTTGCGTTTTGCGGTCTTCTGGCGCCAGTCCAAGACCTTGATTCAAAGCCTTGCGGGGGGAAGAGAGATAGGCTATTGATCCGTTGATCTCGATTACGCCACTGTCAATTTTATCAGCTGCGAAGATGGCACGCATCAATTCCGTACGCCCAGCACCCATCAGCCCAGCAATACCAAGAACTTCACCGCGATTTAGAGTTAGATCCACGTTGTCGATATAAGGTGCTCTAGTCAGTCCGCTTGCCTTAAGCACCAATTCGTCCGATTTAACATTCTGACGGCGACCTTTGTCATAAGTATCGACGGCGTGGCCCAACATCATTTCCACCAAACCCGCTTCGTCGATCTGATTTATATCAGAGGCACCGATATAATCTCCATCCCTTAGGACTATAAGCCTATCACAGATCTCAAAAATCTCATGCAAGTGGTGTGTTATTAGTATAACTGCAATCCCCTCCTCTTTAAGAGAATGTACCAATTCAAAAAGGCTTGCTACTTCATCTTTTGAAAGGGATGCCGTAGGTTCATCCATAATAAGAAGGCGCGATTTTCGGCTCATTGATTTAGCAATCTCTATTAATTGCTGTTCTGCTACACTTAAGTCCCCTGCTTTGGCATCAAGAGATGCTGTCAACCCAAGGCGGGAAAGAATTCCCTGCGCTTCTTTCCGCATAGTATTCCAGTCGAGGAAGATCCCTTTCTTTTTGAGGTGTCCTAAAAATACATTTTCTACAACAGACAATTCAGGCACTATCATCAACTCTTGATAGATAGTACAAATACCGTGTCTTTGTGCATCTAAAGGACCGTCGAATTCCACAGGATTACTATCTAAGTATAACTCTCCTTCATTTGGTTCAATTGCCCCCGCCAAAATTTTCATCAGTGTCGATTTGCCGGCACCGTTTTCACCAACCACTGCTACAACTTCTCCAGCGTCAATGCTGAAGTCAACACTATTGAGAGCTTTTACTCCCGGATAGAACTTACTTATGCGCCTTGCTTCAAGAAGCATACTCACTCACCCTAATCCCACTGCACCCTTTTGGCTTAGCTCTTCTTGTTCTGCCCGGCTGAACCCTAGCTCAGTCAAAACTTCACGGGTCTGTGCTCCTAGTTTCTGAGGTGCCAGTCTGATTGGGGCAGTTTTACCATTATAGCGAACCGGATTTGTAACGAGCGTAATCGCTTCGCCTGTCCAAGATTCTACTGCTATTAAATCGCCATTGTGTAGCTGCTGCGGATCTTCAGCGAGATCCTCATAGTCATTTACCTGTGTAAACCAAATGTCGCTAGCCTCAAATATTTCAGCCCACTTTTCAAAAGTTTTCTCTTTGAGTTTTTCAGCAAAGAACTTGGATATTTCCTCACGACGGGCGTAAGCCTCATTCTGTTCCGCCTGAAATTCTCCTGTCGCACCAATAGCCTGCAACATAAGTGGTAGGTTTCCTAAAGAGAGGCCGATATATCGATCGGCAGTTTCATAGATCCCATACGGCGCTTCATGATACCAACTGCCTACATGGTTGGGTTGCTGCGAACATTTTGGCTTATCCCCATTAAAGTAGCAGACCAAAGATTCTGCTTGCAAATTCAGCGCTGCAGAGAACAGATTGACATCGACACGCCCACCCTCTCCAGTCCGACCCTTCTTCACGAGCGCACCTAAAATACCAGCAGCAAAAATCATTGCACCGTGGTGGTCAATAGCAGAAGTACCAACCAACCGCGGGACCTCACCTTCTTTACTAGTGATCCACGCTAGTCCCGACAAAGATTGCGCAATCATATCTTGCCCGGGTCGATTGACATAAGGTCCATCTGGTCCAAAGCCACTAGCAGAAGCAAAGATTAAATTAGGGTTCAATTCCTGAAGCGTTTCGTAGCCAAGGCCCAGCTTTTCCATGACACCGGGGCGAAAGTTTTCTGCTACTACATCGGCACTCTTCGCGAGTTTCTTTGCAATATTAAGCGCGTCCGGGTCTTTCAGATCAAGGCAGACGCTTTTCTTATTTCGATTTGCTACGAGTTCAAGTGTAGTTTCACCGCCTGCTTTTTTGGCATCGGCGCCTCCCCAATGTCGCTGAAAGGCACCTTTGATTGGCTCAATCATTATTACCTCTGCACCGAGGTCAGCAAGAAACTGAATTCCAAGCGGCCCCATGAGAAAGTGGTTGAAGCTGACTATCCGGATGCCATCAAGTTGCATATTCTAGTTTCCTATTCTCACACTAATTATTATTCGTCCTTAAAATTTGGCTTTCTTTTTTCAAAAAATGCTGCCAATCCTTCCTTTTGATCATTACTTAAAAAAGCCGATTTTATATTTTGACGCTCACGCTCGAGTCCCAAAGATAAAGGCAGTTCATACGCAGAGTTGACAGCATCTTTAGCGTACCTGAGTGCCTTTCCAGAATGCCGAGCAATTAATTGAGCGACTTCTTCAGCTCGAGCTTCATAGTTTTTTTGATCAGTAACCTCCGATGCTAGGCCAAGGGTTAAAGCAGTATCAGCATCCACTGGCTCACCTGTCAATATCATTTTCATCGCTGCATACTTTCCAACAAGCCTAGACAACCTCTGGGTAGCTCCATCACCTGGTATATGTCCCAATTTTATTTCAGGCTGTCCAAATAGTGCATTCTCGGATGCAATTACAACATCGCATAGCATCACTAATTCGTGACCACCGCCAAAGCAAACGCCAGCTACTGCTGCAACCATTGGAATATGAGTTGCCTCAATGGCGGCCCAGTGCTCCATTCGCTTTTTATTTTGGATCGCACTAATACCATTCTGTTGGATTTCTTTTATATCAGATCCCGCAGAGAAAAAGTCAGGGCCGCCTGTCAGAATTATGCACCTAATATGTCCGTCTGCCTCAGCAGCCAACACTTCGCTAGATAGAGACTGCAACATAGGATTGTTTATCGCGTTTCGTTTCGAAGGTCGATTAAGTCTTAAACTAACTACGTGATCAGACACACGGGTACTAATCACAGTAGTTTCAACTGTATCACTCATGGCAAGCTTCCGAGGAGTTCTTTCAGAGAACAGGCCCCCACACTTTGGGTGAGGGCCCGAAATTTAAATGCTCTTAACGAACATATTGGGAGTTAGGATCATAAAAGTCATCTACGTTATCAGCAGTAATCACTGGAGTTTCAGTGATTATACGCTTTGGAACCGGTTCTCCATTTAACACACGTACTGCCATGTCAAGGCCAAGTGCCCCGCCAGTTGCATAGATCGCGGTTGCCTGTAGCCAACCTTCTTTGATAGCTTCGAAGGCTTCGCGTTGGCCGTCCACACCAACCAAGAATACATCTCCTGGTTTGTATCCCGCCTCTTTTAGAACGTTGATTGCTCCAAGGATCATTGGGTCGTTGTGAGCGTAAATTACTTGAAACTGACCTTTATATTTTGTCAGCCAGTCTTCCATAATTGGAATAGCAGGCGCTAGGTCATAGTTTGCCGGCTGAGCGTCAAGACGTGTTGCTCCACCTTCAATTTGCGCAGTGAAACCTTCGTGACGTTGGATTGTAGGCGTTGCCCCAGGAATGCCTTCTAATTCCAGATAATTGAAGTTTGCTGGAGCGTTTGCTTTGGTATATTTGCCAAGTTCGTCGCCGATTTGTAGGTTATTCCCGCCAATGAAAACATTGTAGTCTTCACCAACAATTTCCCGATCGAGTACAACCAAAGGAATGCCCGCTGCCTTTATCGCCTCAACGGCAGGTACTAATGCCTGAGCTTCCCTAGGGCTCATCATTATAAGGTCCACACCACGCGAAATCAAATCTTCAACATCGGCAATCTGCTTCTCATTGGAACCCCCCGCATCAGTATAGATGAATTCTTTGATATCGGGATACTTAGCAGCTTGTGCTTCAGCCGATGTTACCATGTACGCTCGCCACGGGTGGTCCATTGTGTCTTGGCTAAAACCAATCGTCCAGCCCCCGTGACCATCTGCAGATGCTGACCCCGCGACAAAGCTTAAACCCAGCGCTGCTGTCGAAAAGAAGGCCATTATTTTTCGTCTATTAATCATTTTTCCTTTTCTCCCTTGCATATTTAATTTTAAACCTTGTCATTCCGCTTGCAAAACGCAAAAAAATAAATTGGCTCGTACTAACCCCTAATTATTAAAATAGCTAACTAGAATCGGCAAGGCATCTATACCCTAGCAATTCGCCTAGACTAGTCAATGTGTTTAGTAAAAATTTACTAAACATAATTTAAAAACTTTCCCGTCAAAAAGGTCGTTTTTTTTCGGCATCAAAAAAAGTTGGACATTTTTTATAAATACTTTTGCCTCTCTGCATTTAAAAATATTTAGTATATTTTTCTGTTTATGTTTACTAAATGTATTGCAACTCTTCTGCAGTGTTTCTATACTTTTAGTGAGTTTTCACGAAAGGGGATAAAATCGAGATGTATGACTACATTATTGTAGGCGCAGGCTCTGCTGGCTGCGTATTGGCGAATAGATTATCGGCAGATCCAAACAATAACGTACTAGTATTGGAAGCGGGTGGTCCTGATAATGATCCTATGATTCACATGCCGGGCGGTTTTGCAAAACTTCAAAAACCAAGCGTCAACTACTGCTACAAGACTGCCCCACAGAAACATCTGAATAATCGTGAGCTTTGGTGTCCTCTTGGCAAAACACTCGGAGGTTCCAGCTCCATCAACGGTATGATTTATATTAGAGGTCAAAAGGAAGACTATGACAGCTGGGCGGAGGCTGGAAACCTAGGTTGGTCTTATGAAAACGTCCTTCCTTACTTCCGTCGCGCAGAAAACAACAATACAATTGCAGACGAATACCATGGAACAGATGGGCCGTTGCGAGTATCCAATCAGCGTTCACCACATATTATTTGTAAAGACTATATTAGAGCCGCGCAGCAAGCAGGACATAAGTTGAATCCAGATTTTAATGGTGATGATCAGCTTGGAACGGGTCTTTACCAAGTAACCCAACATGAGGGCCGACGCGCCTCCGCTGCGGTATGTTATTTACATCCTGCCATGAAGAGGCCGAACCTGACAGTTATAACAAACGCACAGACTAAAAAGATCATTTTAGAGAACCGCCGTGCCGTTGGCGTCGAGTACATTAGGAGTGGAAAAGTTGAGACTGTAAATTGTGATCGTGAAATTTTGGTCACTTCTGGCTCAATTAATACAGCCAAACTGCTTCTGTTGTCGGGCATAGGACCAACCGACGAACTCAAAGCGCACGGTGTTGAAATGCAGTATCACATGGATGGTGTAGGGAAAAACTTCCAAGATCACCTTAACACATATGTTGTTTGCGATCTTAATAAGCCAATTTCCTATGATGGTCAGCACAAATTCCCAAGAAATATAAAGCATGGTATCCAATATGCTCTCTATAAAACTGGTGCACCAACTTCTCCAGTTGCGGAGGGTGGGTGTTTTATTGACGTGAACGGCACAGGGCGGGCCGACCTTCAGACACATATTCTGCCCGCTTATGTGGTAAATGGCGCGCGGACATTTGTTCCCGGCCACGGATTGACCATTAACACTTGCCATATGCGCCCAACAAGCCGAGGCGAAGTGACACTGCGCTCTGCAAAGCTTGAAGACTCTCCCTTGATAGACGCGAATTTTCACGACACAGAGTTTGATCGAGACATGTCCGTAAAGGCTGTACGTCAGGTGCGAGAAATTTTAGCCCAACCAGCCATTGCCCAACATATTAAGCGAGAGCGATATCCAAGTAAAGATGCAACGACGCCGGAGCAGATACTAGAATATGCCCGTGAGTTTGCTTCCGTCGACTACCATCCTGTTGGGACCTGTAAGATGGGTACGGATGATATGGCAGTGGTTGATCCAGAACTCAAGGTACATGGATTGGATGGGCTTCGGGTATGCGATAATTCTATTATGCCCTATCTAAACAGTGGCAATACGAACGCGCCTGCAATTATGATTGGTGAAAAAGCAGCTGCCATGATTTTAGGAGAACCTCCTTTGTATCAGGAAGTTCCAAAAAGAACTTATTATCCGGCCAAACAGATGGCCTAAAAGGACTTTTTGGTGGTAGAGTCGAAGAAAGTAACCCTAAGGGACGTTGCCGCAATGGCGGGTGTTTCTCCCGCAACTGTATCACTTGTAGTTCAAGGAAAGGGTAACCTCAAAGACGAAACCCGCAAAGTTGTCATACAAACGATTGAAGCCTCGGGATATGCGCGCAAAGTGTCGCCTCAACGTAATTCAAAAGGGGCTCAATTTGCGCTTGTTGTCGATGACATCTCAAATCCTTATTTCCATGAACTTTACGAAGGTCTTGACAAAGTGCTTGTCGAGGCGGGTGCATACACTTCATTATTATCGTCACATGACTCTGTTTCCAGACAAAGCAGCCTTTTAACTGATCTTTGGAATTCTGACATATCTGGTGTTGTATTGGTTCCTGCAACTGGTACGTTGCACACCGATCTTGAGGTTTTTGAAAACCGTCGGCGACCATTATTTATGGCAGTTCGTCGTATAGGAAAGACACCATTTGATTACGTTGGCGCAAGTCCAATGGTCGGGATGCAATTAGCAACGGAGCACCTAATTTCTCTGGGTCATGAAAAAATTGGCTTTATTGGTGGGTATCAAAAAAACTTCGCTTATTCTGAACGTTATGCAGGTTTTGCTTCATCGATGATGAGCCATGAGTTACATCTTGATCCGGGGAATATTCGTCACGGGGGTTCGTCTCGAGAGTTTGGTCGTTTGGCAGTTGATAATCTTCTATCGGATAAAGAACGCCCTAGCGCACTTATCGCTTATAATGACCTGGTTGCCATTGGAATTATGGATGCTATTCGAGCTGCCGGCTTGCAAGTCGGAAAGGACCTTGCGGTTATTGGGTATGACGACATCCCGGAGGCTACAAACCAACCTGTGCCTCTTACATCTGTCTCGACGCCCGCATCAAAGCTGGGTGAGATGATAGGCCAGGCACTGCAAAGCTGGTCATTTGACAGAACCGATGTAGCCAACCCGTTGGATATTACTTATCCACCACGTTTGGTAATACGTGAAAGCTGTGGAGGCTCCAAAGATGACTAGTTTTGCATCCGGCACATGGCTTAATGAACCCCCAGATTGGAAATACGAGAATGGCACATTAAGTGTTAGCACTGGCAAGAATAGTGATTTCTGGCGAAACACACATTACGGGTTTGTTCGCGACAATGGTCATTTCTGGCAACTTCCTGCTTCCAAGATGTTTACCGCCACTCTAACATTCGACGGTGACTACGAGGCTCTTTACGACCAGGCAGGTTTAATGCTGCGCGTGGATCAGAAGCATTGGATCAAATGTGGCATAGAGCATTCCGATGGCATGACAAATTTTTCTATTGTGGT
>MDTD01175517.1_pt1 | contig 13066 bp, 13 predicted proteins | sample 811221 | NCBI WGS metagenome assembly MDTD01 (sample SAMN05326646, study PRJNA326480) | marine metagenome | isolation source: seawater | place: Pacific Ocean: South West | collected 2011 | reverse complement strand
GTAATTCATAACAGTGCATCTCCAACAGTAGATGTATATATTGACGGTGAGTTAGCGATTGAAGACTTTACATATAGAACAGCAACTCCAGTATTAGAGTTAGGAACCACATTCACAGTAGGTATTGCACCAGCAGATGGCGATGTAATTGCAACATTCCCATTTGAATTAATGGACGGTGATGAATATGTAGTGGTAGCTACTGGTTTATTAGGTAATACTGATACACCATTTGACCTTGCAGCATCACCAACAACATTTGGTGCAACAGAAGGTAATGTTGGTTTAAATGTTTATCATGGTTCAACAGATGCTCCTGCAGTAGATGTATTAGCAGATGGAGCTGTACTTGTACCAAACTTATCATATGGTTCATTCTCAGGTTATGTTCAGGTTCCAGCAGCTGACTATGTAGTAGGTGTAGCACCTACAGGTGGCGCATCAATCGCAGATTTTGTGGCACCTTTATCAGGATTAGGTGGTAACTCAGCTGTAGTATTCGCATCAGGATTTTTATCAGGTGAAGATGAAGATCCAGCATTTGGTTTATTTGCTGCACTTGCTGATGGTACAGTGTTGGAATTACCTTTAGATGATAGTTTATCAAACTCTGAATTCATAGTTAATAGTTTTGATTTATTAGGTAATTATCCTAACCCATTTAATCCATCGACGACCATAGACTTTAGTTTAAATAGTTTTTCAGATTTGGAAATTAATGTATATGATGTTAATGGTAGATTAGTAGAAAACCTGTACAGTGGGTTCAAATCACCAGGCACACATAAAGTGGTATGGGATGCTAACGGATTTTCTACAGGTATTTATATAGTAAATATGGTATCTGGGAAATCATCAGAAACACTTATGATAACTCTTGTTAAATAATTAAAGGAGATAATATGAAATTTATTTTAACCTTATTGTTTTTAACATTCTCTTTTTCTGAAGACTCAACCTGGTGGGGTTGCAGTGATGAGAATGCATTGAATTATGATCCCTATGCTATTTGGGATTGTGGAGGGTGGTGTTGTGAGTATGAAGATTTACACCATTCTGGTATAGTAATTAATGAAATAAATTATAATCCTTCAAGTTCTTATAACCAAAGTGATGATATGTATGAGTTTATTGAGTTTTATAATAATGGAAACAATGAGGTTAATCTAGATGGATGGTCCCTTGCCAATTCAAATGTAGATCAATGCTTTTATTTTGATGATATATTGCTTGAGCCTGGTGAGTTCCTTTTGCTTGCAAGAAATGCTGATACCTATCCTGGTAGTATTGAATATGGTGAGCATAATAGTCTATCTAACTCTGAAGGTACGTTGACATTAAGAGATGCGCATCACAATATTATCGACAGAGTAACCTATAAAGATGATTGTGATTGTTCTGTAGATTATTATTGTTGGCCAACAAATTCAGATGCTGGTGGCTCAACGCTGGAATTAAAAGATCCTAATCTAAATAATTTATCAGCAGAAAGTTGGCAAGATAGTTTTATCATTCCAGGTGGTACACCAGGTTATGTTAATTCAAATATTGAGTCAGATGATTATGTATATGGTTGTACTGATGAAAATGCATGTAATTTTAATAGTGAAGCAAATGTCAATGATGGTTCATGTAATTTTCCTAGTCAAAATTTTGATTGTGAAGGAAATTGCGTAGCTGAGATAGATTGTAATGGCGAATGTGGTGGTGATGCTGTTCAAGATTGTGCTGGAGAATGTGGTGGCGATGCAATTGTAGATGAATGTGGCGAATGTGGGGGTGATGGTCCAGAAAATAATTTTGATTGTGAAGGAAATTGCGTAGCTGAGATAGATTGTAATGGCGAATGCGGAGGCGATGCTGTCCAAGATTGTACTGGAGAATGTGGAGGTATTGCATTAGTTGATGATTGTGGTGTTTGTGATGGTAATAATCAAAACCTTGATTGTAATGGTGAATGTTTTGGAGAAGCAGCTTTAGATGCTTGTGGAATATGTAATGGCTCTATTGAAAATGCAGATTCCTGTCCATCTGAAGGTTATTACCTAGAAATATCATCCTTTGATATCCAAGAGCAGTCATTAGAAATTAGTTTAAATAATGAAGCTGATATTGCTGGCTTTCAATTTAGCTTGCCTGGCCTAATAATTAGTGATGTTGCTCCTATTAGTATCATCAGCCAAAATTTCTCAATATCCTTTTCGGATAATACAATTATAGGATTTAGCTTAGAGGGGAATCTTATATCTCCATCAAATACTAATATACTTAAGGTATATTTTTCAAATCAGTTACAATCTGAAATATGCCTGCAAGACTTAGTCCTATCAAATCCATTCGGAGAAGAGGTTGATTTTACTCTAGGAGAATGTTTAGAATTAAGTTCGTGTGGAGATCAAAGTGCTTGTAATTATTTTGACTATGAGTTCATATGTGATGATTGTTGTAGTTATGGACAAGAGTTTTGGTTGGACACAGATGGTGATGGATTAGGTTATTTGGAAAATGGTGAAATATTTTGTGAAGATCCAGGTTTTCCATGGGTTCCAAATCATGGAGATGAATTCCCTAATTGTACATCAAACATCGTTGATAGTTGTGGTGTTTGTGATGGAGATAATTCATCATGCTCTGGATGCACTGATGAGTTAGCTTTTAACTATAACTGTCTAAACGGGAATTGGCCTACATCTGCAACATTTGGTTGCAGTGATAACGTAATTGTAGATGACGGTAGTTGTTTATATCCTCCTGAAGGTTTCGAATTCACTCAATCAACCCAACAAGCTTTCTATAAATTTCTCGATGGTACTTTTAATGATGAACCCCTTGAATTTATGGGCAGCTGGATTGGCGCTTTCAGAAATGATGTTTGCGTAGGTTCATGGCCATGGGTAGGAGAATTTACCCAAGTTCCTGTTATGGGAAATGATGGATCAGATTTTACACTAGACTACATGATAGAAGGTGAAATTCCTGAATTCTACATTTATGATCCTGAACTAAATGACTTCTTTCCTGCGAATGTCTCTGATCAATTTCCATATGTAAATTTAGAGATTTATCATATTGAAAATATTGAATCTAGTACAGATAATTTTTCAAGTTACGGTTTTTATCTAGGTGATATAAATATCGACTTTCAGATTGATATTATGGATATGACAAATCAAATTAATTTTATATTGGACGTTCATTCTCCTAATTCATACCAGTTTTGGGCTTCTGATGTAAATTCTGATGATATTTTAAATATTGCTGATGTTGTTAGATTATCAAATAATATTTTAGGATTTTCAAGAGCTTATTCATCTAAATCAGAAGCAGTTCTTCTTGAAAATACATTATCTTTAAGTGGTGATATAGGTGGAATACAGTTTTCTGGAAATTTGTTGACAGATATTTCAAATAATGATATATTAGTATCAAATAATAGTTTAGTTCTTGTTTATACTAATGATAAATCAATCGAGACTAATACCTTTGTTTTTGAAAACATACCTGAAGATTTAATTGTTGTGAATTCAGATGGTGAGTATATAGATATAAAAACTAATAATGTTACAAGTTTTCAAATTAGTGAAGTATATCCTAATCCTTTTAATCCATCAACCAACATAGAGTTTTCTGTTAATCAAAATGCAAAGATAGACTTATCTATATATAATTTAAATGGTCAATTAGTTGAAGTAATTTTAAATGATTTTATTTATCCCGGTACCTATTCAATAAACTGGGATGCAAGCGATTATTCTACTGGTATGTATTTGTTGGTAGCTACCAATGGAAATTATAGTGAAACTAAGAAACTAATGCTAGTTAAGTAGTTTGAAAAAACAGGGGGTAGGTATGGTATCTAGTGATCTTTTTGAAGTTCTGAAAATTGTTGCGTCTTGTTCCATCATTTTTGTTTGGTTTGTAAGATATGATAATATAAAAAAAGAATTTAGAGAATATGGTTTTCCATCATGGTTTAGAGATATTGTAGGAATTCTAAAAATATCTTCAATAGTTATGTTACACTCATTAAATCCTAAAATTGTTTTTATCGGTGCATCAACTATAGCAGCACTTATGTTAGGAGCAGTTTTAACTCATGTAAAACAGAAAGATACATTTAGAAATACCATCGCTTCGGTAAGCATGCTAATTATAAGTATTTTGATGATATCTATGATTTAAAAGCATGCATAATAAAATTATAAAGATAGATGATATCGAAGGAAAAGTATATGAACTAGAAGAATGGAAGCCTTCTCATACTCATCATTGCAAAAAATATTTTGATGAGAAACTTAGAGATCTTCAACTTCAATATGAAAACCTTTTAGACGAATTTACGACAAACAAATTAATATATGATTCACAAATTACTTTTAAGCCGATAATAGGCAAGAGTTATTATTTATACAAGGATGTTTCAGGAAAAAAATTTTTATCTTTAATAGAACCTGAAGAATGGGGTGCAAATGACAAAAAAAAACTTTCTTATTTAGGATCCTATAAACAAGACGTTAATTTGAAATGGACTCCCGTCAAAACAGAACATGAGTGACCAAAAAATTCTTAGTATTCAATTAAACTAGACATACTAGTAATTTAAAAAAATTCACAATTACATAAAATCAAAATAAAGAATTAAAAGTATAAATCTTTTATTTTAGATTCATTATAAATCGAAAATTGAAATTTTAGATTAGACTTAATATGTCAGAGAATTTTGAAAATTTGGTATAATTTAGATTTATATTCTTATCAATAATATTTGTAGCTGGACCACCCACAAATAAGGTTATTGAAGATTTTTCACACAATGATTCGATCATTTTTAAACTTTTTAAAGTATTGTTGATGTGATCTCTAACCGTTGCAGTACAACACTGTCTGCTACACATGTATATAAATATAGAATCAAAATTATTTTTATTCAAAAGAAGCTTAATATTATCAATCGAAGTATTTGATCCTGCATTGTGTACTGAATAATTTTGACCTTCAAGTATGATTTGTATCATATCAATAGCAAGATCCGGAACATCATTTTCTAGATTGAGACAAAGTGCTGTTTTGGTTCCATCTTCAGATTTTTTAACAACATCTCTAAAATTATTAAGAGATTTCGATACTGTTTTTCTAGCTATGTGTTCTTCAGCAACAGAAATAGACTCTTTATCTAATAGATTTTGAATTGCATCTAATGTTGGTTCAATATATTTATCAAATATCTCATGAGTTGTTTTGCCCTCAAGATATAATTTCATAATAATAGATTGAATTTCAATGCTATTTCTATCTAAAGCATTTTGTGTTAAGTATTTCTTTCTTTCTGCAATACTTATACTTTTTTCATTGTTTATTTGCTTTAAATCAAGATTTAATTTTTTATTGTGATTTTCTATAAAGTCCAAAATATGTTTATAGGAAAATTTTCTATGGCCTCCATTGGAGCTGGTACATTTCAACTTTTCGCTTAAAGTCCATCTTCTTATGGTGGAATTATCAACTTTAAATAAATCTGCTACTTGTTTGGTGTTTAGATAATTATTTGTCATATTATAATTTAAAAATATTTTTTATATAAAAAAAACATTTTTGCACGAATTGCACATTTTTCTTGCAATTTAGAACACAACTATCTAAATTAAAACGTGCAAAACGAGCATTATAAGACTTCCTTCGAGTTAAGCCTTCTCCTGAGGTTCTTGTTTTTTCTCGTCGAAAATCAATTATCATTTTTTTCAGGAGAGGGCTTTTAATTTTTTTTATGAATTATTTATTATTATTAATTATTATTAATTCTATTTTGGTTGGAGTAATTTTGATGACACAGATATTATCCTATCCGCTTCTCTTAAAGGTAAGCAAAGGTAATTTTTATGACTACTACAACTCTTATACGAAAAGAATTAGTTTTATTGTAATGCCTTTAATGATTTTCGAAGTTTTTCTTTCTGTTTCCTTAAATATTATTTCAAATAATTTCTATGTATTTGCTTCTAATATATTACTGTTAATTATTTGGGGCAGTACTTTTTTCATACAAGTTCCAATCCATAATAAACTTTCATCTAATCATTCTTATCAATTAATTAATAAGCTAATTTTTTCGAACTGGATTAGGACAGTTGCTTGGATTTGCAAATTAGTGACTCTTCTAAAAATAAGGATAATATTATGAGTTTATCGAAACTTAATACTATTGATCATTTAGCAGTTCAGGTTGATGATATTAGTCAATCAGTATCTTGGTACTTAAAAAATTACATGTGTGAAGTCATCTATGCTGATGATACGTGGGCTTTTTTACAGTTTAACAATATTAAAATTGCTTTGGTTACAAATGATCAGCATCCAGATCATTTCGCTGTATTAGATTCTTCAGCATTAAATAATAAAAATGCTATTAAACATAGAGATGGTACGATTTCATATTATAAAAAAGATTTAGATAACAACTATATTGAGCATATTCATTATCCATCCAATAAAGATCTAAAGAATAAATAACTTTTAATTTTTTTTAAAATAAATTTTATACAAAAACTTTCTCATAATTATAGGACTGATCAGTATTGGATAAAGCATAAATTCAAAAATGTAAAATTTATGTTTAAAATTTATCCTGTCTCTAATTACAATTTTATTATTTGAGTATCTAACTTCATGAAGATGATTCCATTCTGTAATACCAAGGGGAAGAGTAATTCCTTTATCTACAAATGACAAAGAATTCTCATTACGTTCATAATTTTTATGAACAACAATAAAGGTATGCCATTTAAATAGCCAAAATTTTAAATGTGCACTTATGTTGTTTTCAATCCCATCCCATTTTATTATTTTCACTGGTTGAAATGAAATTAAAAATTTTATAAAATCTTTGCTATGAAATGAGTTGATTACCTTTTCAATATTTATACCTTTAATATTTACTTTTTGATTATAGAGCATATTAACAAATTAAAAAAATCTTGAGTTTTTAGTTTCAATAATTTCGGAAATAAAAAGATTCAGAAAGCTCTGATTCATTGAGCATTGGTTATCAAATTTGTTAATCCAAGAAAATAAAACACTATTAACAAAGGAGATTGGTACTTTTCTTTGTCTGTGTAATTCTATCATTTCAAGAAAATGTTTTTTTCATTTGATAAAACATCTATTTCATAAACATAAAGGTTATCTAAAGCAAATTATAAATTATAAAATGATTTACAACATATAAAAATTTAGAATTTTTTTTAGAATTTTAACATGATTTTAATTGTGAAGTCATTTAATATTTGATAAACCACCATCAACAAAAAATGTTTGACCTGTTATCCAGTCAGATTTTTCATCAACCAGCGAATCTAAAAGTGGAATAAAGTTTTCTGGATTTCCAATCCGATCTAGAGCATGCATTTTTTTAGAATAATCTAAGGACGCTTTATTGCTAGTAATTCTTTCTGTTAGAGGAGTATCAACTAATCCTGGTGCAATAGCATTAATTCTTATATTATTAGATGCATATGTTGAAGCAGCAGATACTACAAAAGATGAAATTGCTCCTTTGGCACTAGCAATAGCTTCATGGTTTTTTAATCCAACTTTTGATGCAGCACTTGAGAATAAAATTATACTTCCACCATTAGTTCTTAAATATTTATAACTAGATTTCATTATTCCGAAACAACTATACACATTTGTTTTGAAAACTTGATCTAAATCTTTTTCAGAGGTAATGTGTGCAGGTTTAAGTAATAAAGACCCAGAGCAATTAATTATACAATTAATACTGCCTAGGTAGTTGTGAGCTGCTGAGATAAAATTTTCAATAGAATCAAAATTTGTTACGTCAACTGTTGAAATATCACATTTAGTATTTGAATGTATACTATCTTTTAACTTTGACAATTTAGTTTCATCTCTAGAACCCATAAAAATGTTATGGTTTTCTGAAAAATGATTACATAAAGCACTGCCAATACCTCCTGCAGCACCGATTATTACTATGTTCATATTGTTTCCCCCTTCAAGATTGAATTTTATTTTTTATTTTTAATATTTATAAAAAGTAAATAAAAATTTGCTACAAAAAATAAAATAGAACTAGATATTATTATTGGTAGAGTAGTTTCCATGATAGCCCCTTATTGAAATATTTTGCTTTTGGTGTTAAATAAAATAAAAGTAACGTAGTATGATGCTAAGCCAAAGATTATTAGGAAAAAATAATAGAATGGCCATTCAGGTAATAGAAAAGAAATATTTATTCCCTTAGGCTTCGCAAAAGTAAATAAATAGTTTGTATTAAAGTAGTAATTAAATAAATGGATAGTAGAAACAAGAATTAAGTTTGCGTTAATACTAAAAATTAAATTTGAATATTTTATTTTGAATTGAGATTTATATAGGATGATTGTAAATAAGGCTAAATTTGAATGAGAAATAAAAAAATGCAGCCTTTCAATTAGCGAACTACTTGAATCAAGGTTTGAATTCAACAATGCTGTAATAGCTCCAAACATCGCATTTAAAAGCATCCAAGTTGTAAACTTATGATTCTTAATAAATAATGATAATAATATACCAACTTCAGTCAAATAGCATAAATGAAGAGGTAAATGACTTTCAATTTTGTAAAAATTATTATTTATTGCTAAAAAATTAAAGAAAAATAGATTTAATGATATTGAGAACAATAATATTTTTTGTAATGAAGAAACCTTGAAAATATTAGTGATCAATAGAATGAATATCAGACAAGCAAAGCTTATCACTAGATGATTTGCATCAAATGAATTTCTTAAGTCAATAAACATTATAAATGATATTTTTTATACTTTATCTCAGGTAGCAAGCGGTTATTTTGGGATGAGGAGGGAAGTAGTATTTGCGAACTGTAAGTGTAGGCTACCTGAGATAATGTTGTGTCTAAATGAAATGAATTATATGTCTCAGGCAGCAAGCGGTTATTTGCGGATGAGCAAGGAAGTAGTATTTGCGAACTGTACTTAGGAGCTACCTGAGACAAAATTGAATGCACATCTATAAAAAAGGTATTCAAAATCTCAGACAGATTAACAATTGGCTTTATAAGGGAGGAGGAAGTTAAAGCTCTATTAACTTGTTCTCTGCCTGAGATACTTGAAATAATATTTTTGTTTTTTATCATACTTATGCACGTTTTGCACGATTAATTTAGTGAAGTTAAAATTACCATGCAAGAAAAAACGTGCAAAACGTGTAAATAATTTTAAACTATGATTATTTCTTGATTGAAATTAGTTTAATTTAGAATGAGGTTGACAAGTAGCACTACATCAAGGACATTGAGAGTATTGTCTTGATTCAAATCAGAAAAACATAATTCTTGTTGGCTGGGGCCTTGTGAATCAAGAACTAAATTTATCAACAAAACAATATCTTGGATATTTATTGAACTATCTTGATTTATGTCCCCGCTGGCACATTGATTATTACTTTCTAATGGTGGAAATACTATATAGTCAATCCATGCAGCATCCTCACCGCTAACAACTCCTTGATCCTTTACATACTTCCATTCAAAATTATTTGTTCCTTCATTAACAGGAAAAGACTCAAAGGACCAGTCAATATCTCCTGCCCATTTATTAATCTCATTATCATTTATCGAAAAAGATAGATAATCATAGTAATTTCCTGTTTGAGATCCGGTTGGCTCACATGATACTTTTTTATAGAATGAAATGAAACCATCCTCAACTACATCAAGTGTAATACTAATCGTTGATTCTTGATTATTATTTATATTACCCGATTTAGAGCTGTAATTGCCTTCTATGAATGTATCTGAATCTATAGTCCAATTTGAACTTCCAGATAAATTCCATTCAAAATTATTGAATCCATTAGTCTCAAAATCTTCAATCTCAGCCTGATCTAACCATGGGTCGGGATTCAAACTAAAATTAATTTCTAAAAATCCATCATCTTGAATGTTAATTACTTGAGATACAGGTAGATAACCAAATGAATTTACATTAACTATATATTGACCAGGAGTTAAAAGACGATAGTAATCACCATTCTGTGGATCGGTAAAAATATCATGATCTATTCCTTCAATGGTTATAGTTGCATTTAAAGGTTGATTTGAATTTATATCTGAAACTATTCCTCTTAACCCTTGATGTATCTGTTCTATGTAAGCAATCATTGGTTCTCTATGATCCTCCCAAAGGCCATCAAGTAGGTTTGAGTTAGGCCATTTTACTTCATTTTGCTCAAGAGTTATATCAAAGTCACTCTCCCAAACATAATTCCAATCTTGCATGCCTCCAAAAACTGCATACCACTGAGCTCCATTTGTGATACCATTTTGAAAACCTCCTGATTCCATATTTGGATGTGAATCAGCATAGCAGGTTGAGATATGAACAAAAACATCATCATCTGGAGCACCTGAATAAACGCCTGTATTTGGGCCATCAAAAGGATAATTAACAACAAGTGCGCCAGTATGCATATTTGCAGATAAAACAAAATTACGCTGCCATGTCCATTCCATGACAGCTTGCGTTTCAGGCTGCCTACCAGCCAATGAATTATTCGGATCATTAAATTGGTCAGGGAAGTCTCTATTTAAATCAACATTATTGGCGTTATATCTACTTCCATTTTCAAATCCATCCGGATTCATACTTGGCATAATAAATATAGATGTATTATTTATTAAATTAGTTGCACGATCATCAGATCCATAGCCATTTACAAACCAATTAATTAAATACAAACAAAGCTCCCGACCCACTGTTTCATCTCCATGCATATTTGCAATGTATTTAAATTCAGGTTCAACCTCATTTATACCTGGATTATCTGATATTTCAAGAACCCATAGTTCTCTTCCTTGAACAGATTGACCGATTGAAAATAAATTTGTTATATTTGGGAATTCACTATTTATATTAATTAAAAAATTAGTTAATTCATCATAGTTATGATATGAACGCATTGGATTTTTTGAATAATTAGGATCTGCAATGAGTTCTTCATAATAAAGTCTTGCTTGATTAGGAATGTATTTAATATCAAATCCTAATGCCGAAATAGTGTTAAATTGATTTTCATTTACATGAGCATGAACACTCTCTGATGTCCTATGATGATCAAGATCTATGTCCATTCTTACAAGAATATCGAGATCTTTTAGGTCATTAAAATTAATTTCAACCATCTTTTTGTCATTATTATAAAAAGCTAGTATGGATGAAAATACGATAAATAAAATTTTATTTCTCATTCGATTTCTCTTGACGTTTATCTAAAGCTATAAAAAATAGTAAATATTAACAAAAAGTATATTGTAAATATTTGTTTCTACTTTTAATTAAGTAAATTATTTAATGGTATTTTTAAGTGTGCCAAGAGACTCAACTTTAAGCTCAATAATATCTTCTTTTTTAAGCCATTGAGTATCATTAGTTTGATTTAATTCCAGAAAGCAACCAGTTGCACAAGTACCTGATCCAATGATATCTCCTGGGAATATTCTTGTACCCATAGAAACTCTTTCAATGATTTGGGAGAAAGTCCAACTCAAATTTATTAAATTGTCCTCTGATATTTTTTTTGAGTTTATAAAGCATTCCATTTTTAAAGATAATTTATTACCACTTTCTGAAGGTATGATTTGATTTTTTAATTCATCCGGAGTAACAAGAAAAGGCCCTATTGTAGTAGCAAAATCTTTACCTTTTGCAGGGCCAAGATTTAGTTTCATCTCTGCCATTTGTAAATCACGAGCGCTAAAATCATTCATGATCATAAAGCCTGCAATATAATTATCAGCATCTTTGCAATCTATATTTATACCTTCTTTTCCTATTAATATTGCAACTTCTAATTCAAAATCAAGCTTATTCATGAAAACATCATCAATGTTAATATTTCCAGGACCCATCACAGCATCTGCATTACTGTAGTAATAGACTGGAAAATCATCAAATTCTTTAATCATTTCAAGCCCACGATTTTTTCTGCTAGTTTCAACATGCTGTCTAAATGCGTATGCATCCCTCAGTGATCTTGGTTTTAGTGGAGGTAGTAGATCTAGTGAATCTATATCAAGAATTAATAAATTATCAGACTTTAAGTAGGTATCCACTTTTTTAATATTTTCTAATAAATCAAATATATCAATGAAATTACTACCTAAATCTATTATTTTCCCCGATCCAGTATAGAGGCCAAAAGAGACCTTATCTTTATATTTATATTTAGCTATTTTCATTATTTTTAATTTCTACTTTAGTTTATTATGAGATATTAAATCTATGGTGTTCTACGTTGTGTAGGATAGGCAAAATCTATATTGTCATATTTATCAAATTTATCAAGAATATCTTCCCAGATTTTATGTTCTGTCTCCCGTCGCATGTCAGGTCGACATAAGTATCTTAAAGTTAATTCTACGCCACTGTCTTCAACTTTCGTGATAACAGTAGGCTCTAAATCTGGCTTTTTAAGCATAAATACTTTTTTTGCTTCTTTGAATTTTTTTTCAGCACTTTTGGTTTGAATAATTGAGTTATCATGTACAATTTCTAATAATATATTTTTTGCTTTTCTCCAGTCACTTTCAAAAGTAACAAGAACTGGCATTTCATTCCATATATACTTGAAACCTTTTCCATAGTTAGCAAGTGTAGCGGTAAAAATAAGACCATTGGGAACATGTATTAATCTTCCAGTATGGTCGTCTGCATCTACCCAGTTTCCTATTTCCATAAGAGTAAAGTTGAATAAATTGGTATCAATTACATCTCCTGTTTCTTTACCTAATTGAATTCTATCACCCACATCAAAAGGGCTTCTCCAAATTATGTATAACCATCCAGTTAAATTAGTTAAGGGTTCTTTAAGAGCAATTGCAACACCAGCAGACACAAGTCCCAAGTAAGTTGCTATTGATTCAATCCCTTCAAGCCAAATATTTGCTATGATAATAGAAATTAATGAAAAAGATATGTAACTGGTAATTTTATGCCATTGATATCTTGTCTTTACATTTTCAGTAGTATTGTAAACAATTCTCAATATT
>MDTD01085159.1_pt1 | contig 13068 bp, 4 predicted proteins | sample 811221 | NCBI WGS metagenome assembly MDTD01 (sample SAMN05326646, study PRJNA326480) | marine metagenome | isolation source: seawater | place: Pacific Ocean: South West | collected 2011 | reverse complement strand
GCAGATGAGTCGTAGTTAGTAGCTGTAATATCAGTACAACCAACAACCTCAAATTCATCACAAACACCATCACCGTCAGTGTCAGTTACACAATTGCCATCACAATCTAAACCGGAAGGAGGTCCTGAACCATCACAAACGCCGCATTCATCTAAAACTGCAGAACCATTTAAAGTACCATCGCAATCTACAAAAAATGAACCTGCAACAGTTTGAGAATCTGCACATCCATTTGATACGGTCACTGACCAATCAACATTACCAGAAGGTGAATTCAAAGCATAGTACCAGTGGGCATTATTACCCCAGTCTTCATATGACATAGCATATGTATCACCATTAATTGTGACTTCTGCATTACCAAAATTGGGATAAGACTCAACATTAATATAAAATGTACCAGTAGATACGTCTATGCCAATAAATCCATCTTGATCTTGGTCTCCGGCCCAAGCAACAGCTGCTAATAGACAATTGCCAGTACAGTCATAACCTTCTTCAGCAAATGTACAATTACCAGCATCTGTTGCTGTTTCATCGTAATTACATGCTGTAGCATCTTGGCATCCAACAACTTCAAATTCATCACAAATACCGTCACCGTCAGCATCAAATAAACAGTTGCCATCACAGTTATAGATTGAATTGGCATATGAACATGAACCATCGTCGTCAGTTGCTTCTTCACTATAGTTGCATGCCGCCTCGTCAGTACAACCATAAATTTCATTTGAAGGACCGTCAATACTAAAATTTATCTGTTCTTGACAATTAGTTGTTAAGTCATTGACAGTTAAGACATAGTTTCCCGCACAGAGTGCAAAAGGATTTTGTGGGACCCCATTTTCATTGACAACATTGTAATCGTAATTTCCTGATCCGCCTTGTCCATTTGCTAATACATATCCGCTACAACTACCCTGTAAATCATTTTGTGCACCAACCAATAGAGCTTCAAATGAATCACAATATGTACAGCTGCCATCATCTTCTAAAGCGTTAGCATCATAATTATCTGCAGAAGGATCAGTACATCCTGGGCTTATGCAGCTACCATCATCTTCTACAGCTAATGCATTATAATTTGAAGCATTTGGGTCAGTGCATCCATAGTAATTACTATTTGTACATAAGTTACAAGAATTAAAACATGTAGGAGTAAGTTCTATATCATTATTAACATTTAACCCTCTAAATCCATTCACAAATTCACACTCTAAGCCGCTAACACTTTCAAGGTTATTAAAACCACCATTTACAAACTTGTAAATATAATCTACATTTGAAGTGAGAGTGACCGTTGCTTGATAAATATTATTGCCTATATCTGTCATTGGAGTTTGAGAGAAATTATACGAATTAAAACTTCCCATTATGAAAACACCTGCATCAGAGACCACTTCATCACTCATATCAACTGTAAAAGTTACAAACACTGTTTGATTTTCACATGGGCCACAATTTGAATAGCAGTTAATACCTAAATCATTTGTTTCAATTGCCTGTATTGAATCAATTCTGTTATAAAATATTAAAGTGGAGTCATCAGAGGAAGGTGTACCTAAAACACAGGTGCTACTAGAATCAAAAATTTCTTGGTCTCCCCATCCGTCTAAGGTATACAAATACTCTATTGTTCCTGTTTGAAGCGGAATTATTGCAGTATATATGTTGTCCCCATCTTCGTCATACAGTTCATTGCAAGCGCCACACCATCCGTTAAATGTGCCATTTACATTAACAGTTTGAAATGAGTTTGGATTTATTCCTGTCATATCCACAGAAAAAGTCACATCATATAGGCACCCTCCAATATCTAAAGTTGCATTTTCATCAAAATTTGTAGCATTAAAATCTGTACAACCCTCAATTCCATCACCGCAATCAAGGCAACTTTCAAAACAAACAACGGGAAGAATCGTATCATTTGTGGATGTTTGAAAAAGTCTTGTTGAGCTAAATTCTCCAGATGGATCAACTGATAAGCAAGAACCTACATTAGAAAGTGATTCAATTTCACCGTTTATTAAATAGTAAAAGTTATGGCTTGCATTTGCTGGTAGTGAAATGGTCACAGTCCAGATACCATCATCGTCATCATCTAACAGGCTTAACGTTTCTCCGGGTCCCCAACCAACAAATGAGCCTTGAGCTTCAACGGTTTGAATTGGCTCTAAGTAATCATTGGTGTTGAGCGAAAATGTAACGTTTACTGGAGGTTCTGGACAAACCTCATCACAACTAGCAAAACAAAAATCATATGTTGTTGTTTCGGGAGAAACTAAAATTCTTCTATCACCATTATCCCAAAAACCACATCCTAGACCTGTAAAATTAGGCTCCCAAGCACCCTCTATTGCGCTCCAATCTTCAAAATAACCATTTCTAAATTTCCAATAAAAAAATGAATTTTCTTCCAATGGAATGGTTACTTCCCAAATACCATCTAAATCATCATCTTGCATAGCAATACCAGCAGGCGTGCCCCCACTAATTCCAGCAGCTGTATATCCAAATGCTGAGTTGCCCGATACTTGCCATGGACCTCCGGCCATAAACACACCGGATTGATTCACATCTTCATTTTGCATATTTACTCTAAAAGTAATATTAACAGGACTTTCTGGAGTTTGTATATTATTTGTCATTTGGACGGTAATAGAACCTACCATTCCATTTACGGCATGACTTCCAATAGAACAATCATAATTATATACTCCAGGTACATTAAAAACATGTGAATATATTAACGCTCCTGTCGTGTTAGTTGCAGATGAAACAAACGTTTCTGGGTTGTAAAAACTTTCTCCCGTAATAGAGTTTATCTCTGCATTGACATTATGAAAGCCACCATCATTATACCAATTGACTGTATCTCCAAGGCTGATTGTTAGTGTTGCGGGTAAATAATAATAATTACCTGCGTTAACACTGTGAACCTCTGCTTTTGTTGCATTTACAATTAGTAGTCCAATTATTGTAAGCAAGGTAATTTTCAAATTATGAAATTTCATGATAAATTTTGATATTGTTAAGGATTAATTTTTTTGACAAAAATAAGTGTTAAAAGTACACAATCTTTGTTAGATTTGCAATAATCAAGATTTTTACATTTTTTGAAAAAAAGTATTTTTAATATATTTCTTTTATTTGCGTTTAATTACGGATTTGCTCAATATGTAACTCATGCAGATGCTTTTTTAAATACATCTAATGATTATTGTAATTGTATTACAATAACGCCAAATGAATTTTTTAATTCAGGCTCTTTTTGGAATGAAACTCCATTAGATTTAAGTGAATCTTTTGAAATTATTGTTAAACCAAATTTCGGATGTATTACTGCAAGTCCGGATGGAGGAGATGGAATTGCTTTTGTATTACAAACAAATGGAACAAATCAATTACCTACAGGAGATGGAGGTAATTTAGGCTACAACGGCATAACTCCTTCACTAGTTGTTCAGTTTGATACATACAGAGATAATCCATTATTATTTCCTGACAATAATGATCCTGGTGGTGGGTTTTTCCCATATTATGATCATGTTGGATTAATGAAAAATGGATCTTGTAATCATGAAACAGCAGAAGATTTATCCACTGTCCCATTTTCTCCAACCTTTACAGATGTTGAAGATTGCTTATTATACAACGATCATCAAATAACTTTTTTGTGGGACGTGACTTCGCAAAACTTTCAAGTTATATACTGTAATGATTTGGAAGGATGCTTTAATGTGGTTGATCAAAATATTGATATTTCTAACGATATTTTTAGTGGCAATAATCTTGTTAATTGGGGTTTTACTGGCTCAACTGGTGGTGCAAAAAACGAACAAGGAGTTTGTGTTCAATATTTTGACAAGCAACCAACGCTCAAGGACACTACTGTCTGTTTTCAAGATAATTTAAATATTGACTTAAGTTGTATGAATAATTTTTCTTTTGAATGGAAAGATTTAGCGGGTAATATAATTAGTTCAAGCTCTGTTTTTGATATTGAAGCAACAGCAAATTCAGATTTCGAAGTTACAATTACAAATAATTATACAGGCAGAGTTTTTACTGAACAATTTACTGTTAATGTCCTCAGTCCTTACCTTGAAGAGGTCGTTTCTGACCACTTGGACAATGATTGTTACGGCTACTCTAATGGTCAAATTACAGTGAATTATCAAGACGCTATTGGTACAGTTAATTTTAGTTTAAATGGTGTAATCAATCAGATTAGTCCAACTTTTTCAAATCTTTTTGCAGATAACTACGAAATTGTAGCAGAAGATGAATATGGGTGTAGAGACACTCTTAATGTTTTAATTACAGAAGAGTCAGAAATCTTTCTTAACATTGATAATATTACCCCAGTATTATGCAATACGACTAATACAGGCTCGATAGAAGTAACACCAAATGGAGGGGTTGGAAACTTCAACGTAAGTTGGATTAATAATGATGGTGATAGCTTCAATCAGGAAGATTTATTTAATTTAAATGATGGATTTTATAACTACACTGTTGAAGATGCAAATAACTGTACCTCAACTGGTCAAGTATTTGTAGATCAAATCAACTCCATTGATATAGACACCCTATCATTGGTTCAAATTGATTGTTTTCAAGCTAATACAGGTGAAATTAGTGTAAATCCATCTGGAGGATTAGCTCCATTTATATTTGATTGGTCTGGCCCTGATGGATTCTCGTCAAATCAAAATTCTATTACTAATTTAAGTGCCGGAAATTATTCCTTGACACTTACTGATTTTGAAAATTGTTATCGAATTTATCCTTTTGTTCTTGTTGAAGGAAATGAGATAGATATTAATGTTTTAAGTACTGTAGATGCTAATTGTTCGTATTCAGCTGATGGTGTTGTGGAAGTGGAACATTCTGGCGGAAATAATACTACTTTTGCAGTAATTGTTAACGCAGCCTCAATTACGGTTAGCAATTTAGATGTAACTAGCACCTTATCATCGGGAAATTATACCGCTTATGCTGAAGATAATTTAGGTTGTATCTCAAATGAAGTTCCTTTCACAATAGGTGCTCCTTCGGATATTACAATCAGTCCATTAGACGTTGATGATGTAGAATGTTTTGGAGGTGATAATGGCAAGGTGCAAATAACATTAGATGGTGGAACGCTTCCTTACAATGCGTTTGCTTGGACAGGACCTAATGGCTACACTAATTCAACCCAAAATATATACTCATTATTTGCAGGAAATTATACAGTTACAGCAACAGATAATAATGGGTGCACTAGTTCAGAATCTTTCTTAGTTAATGAGAGTACAGAAATATTAATAAATGCAGCTAATATTGAATATGTAAAGTGCAAGGGAGATAATACTGGTTCTATATCACCTATTTTTTCAGGTGGTACGCCACCTTATAGTGCCTACTCTTGGACAGGACCATCAGGTTTTACTGCAAATACTTCAGCAATATCTAATTTATACGTAGGAGAATATTCTTTAATTTTTCAGGACAGCTTTGAGTGTGACAAGCAATTTACATTTAATATTTTCGAGCCAGACTCATTGTTGCAATTAACTACGAGTACAACCCCTTCTTGTCTAATTGAACAAACAGGTCAAGTTAACATTAATATTATGGGTGGCGAGAAGCCATACATTGTAGATTGGTACGGATATGATCCGACAGCCATGCCATCAGGTTTAAATTACGTTCAAATAAATGATGCCGCTAATTGCATAATAGTAGACTCTTTTTTTGTAGACTTATTGCCGCAGCCAACAGCTAATTTTGAAATAGATTCAATAATTAAATTAGGCGTTCCATTTCGTTTGCAAAATAATTCTTCTAATGAAATTTCGTGGAGTTGGAACTTTGGTAATCAAACGTTTTCAAATGAACAATCGCCAATAGTTTTTTATGAAAATGAAGGAAAATATTTAATTAACTTAGAGGTGTTGAATTTTGAGGGATGTAGTGACACCATATCAAAATCTATTTATGTCACTAATGGATTAGTATTGTTTGTGCCAAATACATTTACTCCAAATGGAGATAATAAAAATGATTTTTTCAATGTACTAGCACTTAATTATGATAAATTTGAGTTAAACATATATAATTCATATGGGGCTAATTTATTTACTACGACAGATCCAACAATAGGATGGAATGGGACATATAAAGAAAGATATGTTCAGCAGGGAACTTATGTGGTTACTATATTCGCTGTTGATGTTTTTGGTAGAGTTTACAATAGAAATAAGAATATATTATTAATCAAATAAAATCATTATGAAACGTATTTTTTATATTTTAACTTTAGCACCATTCATATTAAGCGCTCAGGTAGTTATCGAAGATTTTGAGGATAATAGACATTTAAGTTATGTTGAAAAAAGCGGTGAGTTTGTTACAGATAATCCCACTTTGGCTCCAGCTCTTATGGGTGGTATGTACTTTGGTATTGAGAATCCAGATATGACGGGTATTAATACAAGTCTTAGGTGCGGATCTTATATGAGAAATGCTGTTGAAACTTATGATTATTTTATAGCATTGCCTGCAGGGGGATTTACTAACTTAGATGACTTTACAAGCGGTGAAAATTTTTTCACATTAGATGTTTGGAGTCCGGAAGAATCAACAAGCTTTATAATTAGCTTTGAGAACAGAGAAATAGCTCAAATTAACTCTGACAGTTTAGATGGTGTTCACAGTAGATTTGAGGCGTTTACTTCAGTTGCAAATGCTTGGCAAACAATTACCTTTAGTTTTCTAGATTTTCCAGATTTGAATATTTCAGAGGACCAAATAGATCAGATGGTTATGTTAGTTAATAGTGGACAAGAAAATAATGCGGTAACAATTTACTTTGATAATTTTATAGGTCCAGATTTTGGATGCGACGGCATTAACCCTAATAATGTTATTGAAGATTTTGAGTGTCAAAGAAACATAGAGTATACATTTACACATGGAGCTTTAAGTTATGTTACTAATCCTCAACAAAGCGGGATTAATAATTCTGAAAAAGTAGGTTTTTATGAAAGTTTAGGAATTGGAGATGAAAATAATAATGATGTAACTATCTTAACTTTTGATGAGCAAATTAATATTAGTCAAAATAATCGCATTAGCATTAAGGTGAAATCCAATTTTATTAAAATGCTTCAGCTTACTTTACAAGGTGAAGGAAATAGTTATACAAAAGAATTAGAGCTAGATGGAAGCGACACTTGGAAAGAATATGTTTTTAATTTTTCAGATATATTAGATAATAGTATAGCAATTACACAAGCACTTTTAATTTTTGCACCTGGAGAAACAGACTTTGGATATAACTTTTATTATGACGATTTAAGTCTAATTGAGGTAAGCAATTTAGACCAAAATATAAATGATGAAAATGTTAAATTAATTGATAATTTTATTTACTTTTCAGACTATAATTTAAATAAATCAATTGAAATATATGATCTATCAGGAAGACTTCTTCAAAAAGATTTAACTAGTAAATCATCATTACGTATCAATCATTATGGATTGCTTTTTATTAACATTTTATATGAAAATGGAGAGCAAAAAATATTTAAATATTTAAATAAATAATTATGACAGAAAATAAAAATTATAACCAAGCACTATCAACACTAGTAACAGTATTTTTCTTTTGGGGCTTTATTGCTGCTTCAAATGGTGTATTTATTCCATTTTGTAAAACTTATTTTCAAATAGATCAATTTCAATCTCAGTTAGTAGATTTTGCGTTTTATGGCGCCTACTACTTTGGGGCTTTAATTTTATTTATTTTATCTAACTCAAAAGGTAAGGACATTATGAATATGTGGGGCTATAAAAATGGAATCATATACGGCCTTCTATTGAGTTGTTTAGGTGCGGTCGCAATGTATCCTGCTGTTCAGGGTGCAAGTCCAGGTGAATCAGATGTATTTTATTATGTTTTAGGGGCATTATTTGTTGTTGGCTTGGGATTCTCTTTACAACAAACGGCTGCTAATCCATTTGCTGTTTCATTGGGTGTACCTGAAAAAGGTGCTCATCGTTTAAATTTAGCAGGCGGGGTTAATTCTTTAGGAACTACTATTGGGCCCATTGTAGTTGCTTTAATTTTATTTGGTACGACTCCTAAATCAGGAGCTGAATTGAATGCAATGATAATAAATGGAGAAATTAGTTTGTCTACTATTCAAATGCTTTATTTAGCTGTCGGGGGCTTATTTCTAGCTGCTGCTGCGTTGTTTTATTTTTCAAAAAAATTGCCACAGGCAAAAGATGACTCGGAATTTTTAAAAGCCCCTAAAGCACAAAAAGCACTTTTGTTTATGACAATAGTTTTGATTGGATGTTTTTATTTAATTTTTGATCAATATAAGGGAGAGCCTAACAATGATATTATTCTAAATTTAACCATATTAAGCTTAATTACTGTTATAGGCACTTTACTTATTTCTAATAAGTTAGCTAAAAAAGATAAGGGTAATAGTTGGGGAGCTATGCAATACCCACAATTGGTTTTGGGTATGTTAGCTATTTTTACATATGTAGGGGTAGAAGTTACAATTCAGTCTAATCTAGGCGAACTTTTAAAAGTAAATTTAGGAAATGGATTAAACCCTATTGGACTTCCATCAATGAGTGATTCAGAAATTGCGCCATTAATATCGATGTATTGGGGCGGTCTTATGATTGGTCGTTGGGCAGGAGCTATTGCAGTATTTAATCCAGTTGGAAAATTAAAAACTTGGCTTTACATTCTTGTTCCCTATGTTGCTTTTGGTGTCGTCTTATTTGTCAATTTTATTTCAGGCTTTGATATTTCTACATTATTTTGGTTTACACTTTGTGTTGGTATCCAAATAGTTGGGTTTTTTGCTGGCAAGGAAAGACCAGCATTAACACTCAAAATTTTTGGGCTTTTTGGAATAGTTGCTATGCTAGTAGGATTGTTTACAACTGGTAATGTTGCTTTGTTTGCTTTTTTAAGCGGAGGTCTTTTTTGCTCAATAATGTGGCCTTCAATTTTTGCTTTAAGTATTCAAGGCTTGGGCAAATATACTTCTCAAGGTTCTTCTTTCTTAGTAATGATGATATTAGGTGGAGCTATTATTCCACCTTTACAAGGAAAATTAGCGGACATAATGGATATACATTCCTCATACTGGATTGCAGTATTGTGTTTTGTATATTTAGCCTTTTTTGCACACAGAGTTGGTAATATTTTAAATAGTAAATAATGATGAAATATATTTTTTTAATAGCAGGAATTTTTAGCTTAGTTTCTTGTACTAATAATAAGAAATTTGTTGAGAAGTCAATTAATTATGAAGAAAAAATTGACTCTATTCTAACAATGATGACAATTGATGAAAAGATAGGTCAGATGACCCAAGTTGATCAACAATTTTTAGATACAATTCAGGATATTGCAGATTATGCACTTGGTTCATTGCTGAGTGGCGGAGGATCTAATCCCGACACAAATCATTTTGAGGCTTGGACCAATATGTATGATAAATATCAAGAAGTTGCGCTATCATCTAGATTGGGTATACCGTTGATTTATGGAGTTGATGCAGTCCATGGTCATAATAATGTTTATGGTGCTACAATTTTCCCGCATAATGTTGGACTTGGGTGCGCTAACGATTACGAACTCACAAGAAAGGTATCTGAGGCTACTGCTTATGAAGTTGCAGCAACAGGTATTAATTGGAATTTTAGTCCTTGTATAGCTATACCTGAAGATGAGCGATGGGGCAGACATTATGAAGGCTATTCTGAAGATCCAACTATTGTTACAAATATGGGTGTTGCATCTATTGAAGGATATCAAACAAAATCATTAGGAAGTTCTAATATTTCTATTGTAGCTTGTGCAAAGCATCTTGTTGGAGATGGTGCTACAGAGTGGGGTACAGGAATGGGCGGTAAGCCTAATAAAATTGATCGAGGTGACGCTATAATTTCAGATTCATTAATACGCGCTAAATATTTACCACCCTATGTGGCAGCTATTGAAGCTGGAGTAGGAACCATAATGGCATCTTTTAATAGTATTAATGGCTTAAAATGCCATGCTAATGGATACCTATTTAATGAATTATTAAAAGATGAATTAGGTTTTGATGGATTTGTTATTTCAGATTGGCAAGGAATCGATGAAATTCCAGGGGATTATAAATCAGATATTATTTTGTCTATTAATGCTGGAATCGATATGATTATGGTGCCCGGGGCAGTTATTCATGGAGGAGAACATTATAAAACATTTATTCGTTTATTCAAAGAAGCTTATAATGAAGGACTAATTTCTGATGAAAGGATAAACGATGCTGTCAGAAGAATACTTCGTATTAAATTTCGTTCGGGCTTAATCGATAGCCCAATGGCTGATAGAAGTTTATTGGAAAAAGTTGGTGGAGCCGAACATCGAGCAATAGCTAGGGAAGCAGTTCAAAAATCTCTTGTCGTCTTGAAAAATGATAATATTTTACCTTTATCCAAAAATGATAACTACTTAGTTTGTGGTTCCGGAGCTAATGATATAGGTAAGCAATGTGGTGGTTGGACCATAGAATGGCAAGGTGAATTAGGAAATATTACATCAGGAACTACATTGTTTGAAGGTATTTCCGATCAAGCATTAGCTACCTTAAGCATAGATGGTCAAACAAACAGTCTATTTGACGCGGCTATTGTTGTTGTTGGTGAAGATCCTTATACTGAAATGCAGGGCGATTCTGATTCATTGTACTTATCAGCTAAAGACAAACAAACCATTGCTAATGTAAAATCTTTGAATATTCCATACACAATTGTTTTAATCACTGGAAGACCACTTATTGTTACTGAAGAAATAAAAGATGCAGATGCATTTGTAGTTGCTTGGCTTCCAGGAACAGAAGGAAACGGCGTTTCAGATGTTTTATTTGGTGATGTAGCTCCGACAGGTAAATTATCATTTTCTTGGCCTGTTGATATGCTAAATGTACCAGTTAATTTTGATGATGAAGATTATAATCCTCTATTTAAGTTAGGCTATGGCTTAACCTACTAATCAATATAATGAGATTAATTCTTATACTACTTTTTTATTTTTCATTTACAATTCAAATTAATGCTCAGAATTGGCAGCTTATATGGTCAGATGAGTTTGACTTAGAAAATTTAAATACAGATTATTGGAGTCATGAAACCGGAACAGGTAATTGGGGTTGGGGTAATGGAGAATTACAATATTATCAATCGGACAATACAACATTATTGGATGGCAAATTAATTATTGAAGCTAGAGAAGAGCTACAAGGAATACCAGGTCAATGGAATGTTCCTTACTATTATTCATCTTCAAGAATAAACACAAAAAATAAGTTTGACTTTAGATATGGTAAAGTCGAAGCGCGAATTAAAACAGTTGATGGACAAGGTTTTTGGCCTGCTTTTTGGCTATTACCAAACGGTGGTTGTTGGCCTGAAGACGGCGAAATTGATATTATGGAGCAATGGGGAAATGATGGGTCAACAAATCAATCGACTGGTGCTGCTCATTTAGGTAATGGTTGTCAAGGATCTAGTACATATCAATCATGGGACTTTTTAATCAACGAATCATTTGCAGATGATTTTCATATTTATTCGATTATTTGGTATGAAAATTATATTGGTTGGTATATCGATGGTGATTTGAAACATTTTATTTCTCCTAATTCTTTTTCTGAAGAATTTGAGTGGCCCTTTAATCAAGACAATTGGTATATAATATTAAATTTAGCCATTACAAATAGTGGCCCAAATAGCAACACTATTTTTCCCTCTAATATTCAAGTTGATTATGTCAGAGTTTACCAAACAACAGATGTTTTGGGCTGCACAAACCCTAGCTCAACTAATTACAATCCATTAGCATCTTTTGACGATGGAAGTTGTTTAGAATTAATCAATTTTAATGTCGATATGAACTGTACTGACATTAATCCTGGAACTGTATATGTTACTGGCCCGTTTAATAATTGGTGTTGTGATTGTCACCCATTAAGCGATTTAGATGGCGATGGCATTTGGTCTGGCTCTTATTCCTTTGATAATGCCAACGGACAACTTGAGTATAAGTATTGTTATGATAATTGGGTAGGTCAAGAAGATTTAATCGATGACATGCAAAACGGAGGTAATTGCGCTCCAATAACGGATTTTATTAATTATGCCAATAGATCAATATTTCTAACCGGTAGTGATATAACAACAAATGATGTCTTTGGGCAGTGCTCAGAATGTTTAGCTGGTTGTACTGATCCAAATGCAGTTAATTATGATTTTAATGCAATTTATGATAATGGTTCGTGCGAGTATAATTGTATACTTCCTGTAGTGAGTTTTAGTGTAAATATGAATGGTCCACTTCCAGAAGGCTATTCTAATGTTGTAATTAATGGTTCTTGGAATAATTGGCAAGGTTGGGGGATTATACTAAATGATGATGATAATGACTTTGTTTGGGAAGGTTCTGCAGAACTTCCAACAGGAAATAATGAATATGTTGTTGCTTACACTGGTCCAGCAGATTCTTGGTCAGGTTGGGGAGTAGTGGGTAGTGCCCCTATTGGTTCAATATGCGACTATTATCCCTCTGACAGTTATGGTAATTATGGGTTCAATTTTTCATGTGGAGATAATGTTCAATTGCCAATAATTTGTTTTAGTTTATGTGAAAATTGTTATCAAACTGTAGTCGGCTGCACTGACCAAGCGGCATGTAACTATAGCGAAACATCAACTGATGATGATGGTTCTTGTACATATGCTAATACAGGCTATAACTGTGATGGTAACTGTTTAACTGACACTGACGGTGATGGTGTTTGTGATGAATTTGAGGTTGTTGGTTGTACTGATATTACAGCTACTAACTACGACTCATCTGCTACTGATGATGATGGTTCGTGTGAATATGTTACTGCAGACAACCCTTGTGATTATGTTCCAACTGGTTTATATGTTGATAATATCATACATAATAGGGTTACATTTAATTGGGCTTCACCAACTGTGGCGCCTTCACAT
>MDTD01141366.1_pt1 | contig 13069 bp, 10 predicted proteins | sample 811221 | NCBI WGS metagenome assembly MDTD01 (sample SAMN05326646, study PRJNA326480) | marine metagenome | isolation source: seawater | place: Pacific Ocean: South West | collected 2011 | reverse complement strand
TTTGAAATGAAATGGTTAATTGATAATGAAATTATTCCTTATTTAGTTAGAAAATATAATCTTGAAGAAATAATACACTACAAAGTATTAAAGACAATTGATCTTGGAGAAAGTAATGTTGATGATCTAATTGGAAAAATAATGGAAAGCTCAAAAAACCCGACAGTTGGTGTACTTGCGCACCCTGGACAGGTTGATGTAAGAATTGCAGCAAAGGCAAAAAATAAACAAGAGGCATCAAAATTGATCTCACCGGTTAAAAAAGAAATTGAGAAACTTTTAGGTGAAAATATTTTTGGAGAAGATGAAGACACTTTAGAAAAGGTGGTAGCAGAACTGTTAATTAAAAATAATCAAACAATTTCAGTATTTGAGAATATTTCTAGTGGTGTAATTTCTAACTCAATAAAATACTTCGCAAAAGATAATTTTAATATTGGGTTAACATCAGGAGAAAAAAATATTGATAGATTTTTGAAAAATTATAATTTTAATATTACTGATAAAACATCTGAACAATTATGCCTAGAGCTTGCAAAATTTATTAAAACTATTTCATCTTCTGATATTGGTTTTGCATACTATGGAGTAACAAAAGGAGATGAAAATGTTCAGAATCTTGGGCAAGGAGAAAGTTATTTTGCTATTGTTGACAACTCAAAAAATTTAACCAAACATGTTCGATCTGCAGGGATTGGTATTCCAGACAAAAGAAGAGCTATAATGAGTTCATTAAGTTTAATGAGAAATTTTTTAAAATGATAAAATCACTTTCAGCGATCCAATTAGGAAATAAGCCTGAACTTGTTGTTGATGAAATAGATATAGCTGACCCAGTTGGAAATCAAGTTATGATAAAACTTATTTCTAGTGGAATATGCCACTCTCAACTTCATCAAATGCATGACAGCAATCTGCCAAAACCTCTTTTACTAGGGCATGAAGCAACAGGTGTTGTGATGAAGGCAGGCCCTGAATGCAGTTATGTTAAAGAAGGTGACTACGTCATTGCTACTTGGGTTAGGAGAAATCCAATTAAAGGAAGATATCTTCCCAGCTTAAGAGGAGTTAGCTACCAGGAGAAAAAATTAAACTGCAGAATCACTTTTACTTGGTCAGAAATAATTGTATGTGAAGATGAATACGTTGTTAAAATACCAAAAAAATATGCAACTCCTGAATCATGTATTGTCGGTTGTTCAATTTTGACTGGTGCGGGCGCAGTAAAAAATACTGCAAAAGTAATACCTGGAGAAACAGTAGCAGTTTTTGGTGTAGGTGGAGTTGGCTTAGCCGCTGTAAAGATGGCTTCTTTAATGAAAGCGTCAAAAATAATTGCAGTAGATATCGATAATAAAAAGTTAGAATTCTCAAAGCAATTTGGAGTAACTCACACTATTAATTCATTAGAAAATAATCCAATAAATGAAATAATTGAATTGACAGATGGTGGAGTAGATTATGCATTTGATGCAATAGGTAAAAAAAATACAATAAATCAAATTATCGAGGCTACAAAGCAAGGTGGGTCAGGTGCAAGTAATATTGGCGGCACATCTATTTTAATAGGCTTGCCAGATTCTAAAGAAATTACTCTAGACCCAAACAAAGTTTTATTAACACAAAAAATATTTAAAGGGAGCTTAGGAGCAACTTACCCTGAAGAAGATTTTAATTATTTTTTAGAGATGTATGAAAAAGGAGACTTCCCTATAGATAAAATGATAAGTGAAACATTTGATCTATCCGAAATCAACAAAGCATGCCTCAAATTAGAGAGTGGTGAAATAACAGGAAGATCAATTATCAAATTCTAATGAATTTAGATTTTGAATATAAGAACGCTGTACACAATCTTGAAAAAAGATTTAATTTTGAAAAAAAAGAAGACCCTAAATTTGATTTTTTTAAACTCGAAAGAAGCTTAAAGCTTATGGAGCTACTTGAGTATCCTAATAAATCAAATGCATTAACTATTCATATTGCAGGAACAAATGGAAAAGGCAGTGTGTCTTCATTATTAACTTCAGTGTTATCTCTTAATTATAAAGTTGGCTTATATTCTTCACCCCATTTATACGAATATACCGAAAGAATAAAAATTAATAAAAAAAATATATCCAAAAAAGACTTTGTAAATATCTACAACCTTGTTGAAAAAAAGGTACTCGAATATGAAAAATTGTCTGCAAAGGCATTTTCATTTTTTGAAGTTTTGACTGTAATGAGTTTTATTTTTTTCAAAAAAAATAAAGTTGACGTAAATATAATTGAAACTGGAATTGGCGGAACTTACGATACTACAAACGTTATTAAATCTGACATTCAAGTAATTACTCCAATTAGTTATGATCACCAAAATGTATTAGGTAACACTATAAAGTCAATTGCAGAAAATAAAGCAGGAATAATTAAAGAAAATTCAATAGTAGTGACTTCAAAACAACTTGACGAAACCTTGGAAATAATTAAAGAAAAGTCGTTTGAGAAAAAATCAAAATTCATTATGCTAAATTATTCATTAAAATCAAAACCAATAATAAAAAACTTAAAAATGAATTCATTGATTGAGATAGATAAAAATGAATACAACATTTCTTCGGATTCAGTTGGGGGCCATTATATTGACAACATAGCTTTAGCAATTAGTACATTAAATAATATAAATGGACTTAAAATAACAAAGTACCAAATCGAAAAAGGAATAAGGGATAATTCATGGCCTTGCAGAGGAAATATAAAAAAATTTAAGGATAGGGTTTTCTTTATTGATGGCGCTCATAATGAAAGTGGATTCAATAAACTTGAATTATCAATAGAAGAATTTTTGAATAAGAATTTTACTTTAATATTTGGGATTAATATTAATCATGACATTTACCCTGTAATAAATTTAATCAAAAAATTTAAATGTAAAATAATAATATCTAAATCTGCTCACCCAAAATCCGAAAATATAGAAAATATAGAAAAAAAACTTAAATATAATAAAATTGACTATATTAAATCAAAAAATTCTGAAGAAGCTTTAAATATTTTCTTAGAAGGATCAAAAAAAGATGAAACTGTTGTTGTTGCAGGTTCAATATTTATTGCTGCTGAGATAAGTAAATTAATTAAAAATGAATGAAAATAAAAAAAGAGTAGTAATTACTGGGATGGGAATAATATCTTGTGCAGGGAATACAGTTAAAGAGTTTTGGGATTCTCTTTTAAATGGAAAATCTGGGATTGAGTATATAAAGCAAATAGATACTGAAAACTATTCATGTAAAGTTGGAGGAGAAATAAAGGATTTTGATCCTATGAACTACATGGATAAGAAAGAATCAAAAAGACTCGCTAAAAACTCTCAGTTTGCTATAGCAGCATCTATGGAAGCTATATCCAATGCTGAACTCGATTTATCGAATATTGAAAGATCAAATATGGGAGCACTTATTGGAAGTGGTTCAGGGGGAACAATACCTGAAACAGAAAGAGAATCTATACAGATGTTTAAAAAAAGTAAAAATACTATTAGCCCTATTTATGTCCCTAAGATGCTTCCAAATATGGCAGCTTCGAGTGTAAGTAGGATTTTTAATTTAGAAGGTTATTCAAATGCTCTTTCAACTGCTTGTGCTGCAGGGACACAAGCAATTGGAGAAGCTTATGAAGTTATTTTAAGAGGAGATGCTGACATAATGATTGCAGGTGGGGCAGAAGCTCCATTTTGTGAGACAACATTAGGTGGATTCTGTAATATGCATGCTCTTACATCTAGCAATGAAGACCCAAAAACAGCAAGTAAGCCATTTGATAAAAATAGGGACGGATTTGTCCCTTCTGAAGGAAGTGCAGTTTTGGTATTAGAAAAATTAGAAAATGCTATTAATAGGGGCAAAGAACCAATTGCTGAAGTTGTTGGATATTCCTGCACCTCAGATGCATATCACCTTGTTCAACCTCAACCAGAAGGCAAAGGTGCAACCAATGCAATGAATAAGGCTCTTTCAAAAGCTAATCTTAATTTTAAAGAAATAAATTATATTAATTCTCATGGGACATCAACTCCAGCCAATGATAAGGCTGAAACATTAGCTATAAAAAATGTATTCAAAGATCATGCTTATAATTTAAAAATAAATTCAACAAAGTCTATAGTGGGGCATTCATCCGGTGCTGCAGGTGCAATGGAAGCAATAGTGTGCGCAAAATCTATTACTGATCAAAAGGTTCACGGCACTATAAATTATAATACACCAGACCCCGACTGCGATCTTGATTACACTCCCAACAAATCAATTGAACACGAAATAAATTATGCTTTATCAAATAGTTTTGGGTTTGGTGGTCACAATTCTTGTATTATATTATCTAAATTTTAGTAAATAAGTAGACTAATTATTGGTCAGATTATATTCTAAATTTATGTCTGAAAAATCTTTCGTTCATTTACATAATCATTCAGAGTTCAGTCTCATTGACGGAAGCTCTCTTATAGAATCAATGGCATCTATTTGTAATGAATCAAACATGCCTGCAATTGCATTAACTGATCACGGAAATATGTATGGTGCAGTAGATTTTTACAATGCATGTAAATCAAAAAAAATAAAACCGATAATAGGTTGTGAATTTTATATTGCCCCAAAGACAAGATTTGATAAAGATCCTAGTTATTCATATGACCACCTAACAGTAATAGCAAAAAATAACATTGGTTATTCGAACTTAATTAAATTAGTTTCAAAAGGCAATTTAGAAGGATTCTATTATAGACCAAGAATAGATAAGGATATACTTAAAGAACATTCTGAAGGACTTATTGTCTTGTCCGGATGCCCATCTGCAGAGCTTTTTAAAAAAATTGTTTCTGGGGATGAATCATCAATTCTAAAAACAATAGCTTGGTATAAAAGTGTTTTTGGGGATGATTATTATCTTGAGATAATGAGGCACGAGCAAGTAGAAAATCAAGAAAAAGTAAATCAGTGGATAATTAGTAATTATAAAGAGTTAAATATTAAAGTTGTTGCAACAAATGATAATCATTACGAAACCAAAGATGATTATGAAAAAGAAATATTACTAAAAAACGTTAGATCAGGTAGCTCAAACCCGAGGTCAGATATCCTAGAAGATAACAGTTATTACATTGCTAGTCCTGAAGAAATGCGAGAAAAGTTTAAAGATATACCCGAGGCTTGCGATAACACTTTGGAGATAGCCGAAAAATGTAATGTTGAAATAGACTTTTCTAAAACCATGATACCCGAGTTTAAAACTCCAGAAAATAAAGATTCTTTTGCATACTTAAAAGAGTTGTGTGAAGAGGGTTTAAAAAAGAAATTCCCTGAAGCTAGTAATGAAATTATTGAAAGATTAGATTATGAATTATCTGTAATACAAGAGACTGATTTTGCAGACTATTTTTTAGTTGTTTGGGACATATTCAGCTTTGTTAATAGTAAGAAAATATTAACCACTTTAAGAGGAAGTGCTACTGCAAGCCTAGTTCTGTATTGCCTAAATATAACCAAGATTGACCCTGTTAAAAATACCTTAGTATTTGAAAGATTTTTAAATATTGAAAGAAAAGAAATGCCTGACATTGATATTGATTTCCAAGATGATAGAAGGAAAGAAGTTTTAGAGTACTGCACAGAAAAGTATGGTTCTGATCATATAGCTCAAATAATTGCATTTAGCAAAATTAAAGCTAAAGGCTCCCTTAGGGATGCGGGTAGAGTTATGAATCTTCCGCTAGCGTTTGTTGATAAAGTTGCTAAATTAGTTCCAAACAGAGACCCATTGAATCCTACATCAGACATGACACTTGAGAAAGCTTTAAATTTAAGTCCTGAGTTGAGAAAAGAGTATGATTCTAACGAAGAAGTAAGAAGCCTTTTTGAGAGTGCTTTAAAAATAGAAGGTTCCGTAAGAAACATCCAAACTCATGCTGCAGGGGTAATAATTTCCAAAGACCCTTTAGATAATTCAGTTCCAATTCAGCGCCCTCCAGTAAGTGATGATGAAGCTCCGCCACTAACTCAGTATGAGATGTTTGCATTAGCAGATCTTGGCTTATTAAAAATGGATTTCTTAGGCTTATCCAACCTTACTATTATTGATCAAACAATTAAGATGATCCAGAAAAAAACAGGAGAATTTATTGATCTTGACTCAGTTCCAAAAGATGACAAAAAGACTTTTCAGTTACTGAGTCATGCAAAAACTTCAGGAGTGTTTCAACTTGAAAGTTCTGGAATGAAAAGATATATCAAGGAATTAAAGCCAACATCTGTAAATGATGTCTCTGCAATGATTGCATTGTATAGACCTGGCCCAATGGAACACATATCAACTTTTATTGATTCAAAACACGGAAAAATACCTATTAAATATCCACATCCATCATTGGAAAATATATTAAAAGAAACTTACGGAATAATTGTTTATCAAGATCAAGTTTTATTAATTGCTCAATCAATTGCGGGCTATTCTCTTGGCGATGCGGATAGATTTAGAAAAGCGATGGGTAAAAAAATTCCCGAAGTAATGCTGGAAGAAAAAGATAAATTTTTACAGGGAACAATTGACAACGGATTTAATAAAGAATTAGGAGAAAAAGTTTTTGAGCTTATTGAGCCTTTTGCTGGATATGCATTTAATAAGGCTCACAGTGTTAGCTATGCTATGATAGGATATTGGACAGCATATTTCAAAGCAAATTACCCCGAAATATTTATGTCCATACTAATGAAAAATTCAGCAGATGATAAAGAAAAAATTTCTAGTCTCATTGCAGAATGTAGCTCAATGGATATATCTATTACAAGACCCAATATAAATAAAAGTGAAGTTGATTTTGATCCATATCTTGACGAATCTGGCAAGAAATATATTAGTTATGGGCTAGGAACAATTAAAAATATAAGTTCAAATTCAATGAAAATTTTAGTCGATGAAAGAAATAAAAATGGAAATTATAAAGGGTTAGAAGATTTTATTTCTAGGATTTCAAAAAATCCAATTACAAAAGGTTCACTTGAACCATTAATAAAAGTTGGAGCATTTGATGATATTGAATCTAGAGAAAAATTACTCCCTTCTCTAGATAAAATCGTTCAAGAAATTTCTAAAAGGAATCAATTAGAATCAAGCGGACAGTCAAATATGTTTGATCTATTAGGGGACGAAGTAAAAGTGCCAATAAATCTAGATTTAATAGAATCTGAAGTCGACTATAAGGAAAGAATGTTTTGGGAAAGAGACTTAATGGGCACTGCATTGAGTGACAACCCAATTAATAAGAAAATTGAATCTTACTCAAATTCACACGCTGTTTTTCTGGGACAAATAAACTCTAAAAAATCATACGAATCTGCCAAAGTAATAGGACAAGTTCTTTCAATAACTAAAAGAACCACCAGAAAAAAAGAACAATTTATAATTTGTGAATTCGGTTTGTTAGATAGCTCAATTGAGTTAGTTGTATGGCCTGACAAATTAGAGACTTCACAATATTTATGGGAAACAGGATCATATTTGGAGTTAAGTGTAAAAACAAATCTTAGAAACGGATCTCTAAATATGATTTTTGAAAATGGTAAAAAGCTTGAATTTGAAAATCATGACTTAGAAGAATTTGTTTCAACAGAACAAACTTTGCCAATAATTAATTCTGTGGGTGAAAAAGATGACTTACCAGAAATCCCTTTCCAAGAAGAAGTTAATAATAATGATAGATTTACAAAGGATGAGTCAATCGAAATCCTTGAAGAAAATAATAAGGTTTATAATAAACAATTCAAAATAGAATTTATTGGATCTGAAAATAAAATTGAAGATAAGTACAAGTTTGAAGATGTAATTAAGCTTTTATTAGAAAATAAGAATGAAAGAGAAAACAGCAATGTATCAATTGAGATTTTCTATGATGATAACAGCATTGAATTAGAACTTCCTTTATCAATAAATTACTCAGAGAACTTAAAATCAAGGCTAGATTCAATTATTGGAAACCATAACATAATTATCACTTAAAATAATTTCTATAATATAATCAAAAAATGAAATTAACCTACCCAAAAATAGTAATGTATTCGAGGGATTTGTGCTCTGATTGTATAAGGAGTAAAAATTTTCTTGAAAAGAACCAAATTCCATTTGAAGAAATCAATATTATTGAAAACGAACAATTTAAATCAATTGTTGAAAAGTTAAATAATGGAAGGCAGACAGTTCCAACAATTATTATTGAAAATCATTCAGAAAAAATAATCCTTTCAGAGCCTACAGACTCAGAACTTTCAATCTCAATAAAAAAACTCAGCTACTAATGAAAATATTAATATTTATTCCGCATATGGGGGCAGGAGGAGTCGAAAGAAGTTTTATTAATCTTTCTAAAGAATTTAGCAGAAGAGGCCATGGAGTTAAGTTTATATCCTTAAGCGACATTAGAAGCACCTACAATGAGAACATAAAAGTAATAAAATTAAACTCTAAAAGAACAATGTTTTCAATAGGCAAACTATCAAAAACCTTCAAGGATGAAGATCCTGATTTAATTATATCTGCTCAATATTACGCTAATATAATTGCCATAATTTCTAGAAAAATCTCAAAAAATAAGTCTAAAATAATTATTTCAGAAAGGAATCATTTAAGTTCTGAATTAAAAAAACTTACTTATTTTAAAAGATTAATAATTAGTTATTTAGTAAAATTTTTCTATAGAAGAGCTGATTTAATTTACGGTAATTCTGATGAAGTATGCAATGACTTGAAAAAAAATTTTAATTTAAAGTATGGGATAAAAAAAATATTTAACGCTTCCTTCGTTGAGAATATAAATGAATTATCTAAAGAAAAAGTTAATGACGAATGGATAACTAATGCAAATGTTCCATTAATAACATATGTTGGCAGACTAGAACCACAAAAAGATATAGATACGTTGCTTAAAAGTTTTGAAATTCTAAATTCTACTCAAGATTCAAAATTACTTGTAATTGGAGATGGCAGTGAGAAAAAAAAGTTATTAAAATGTAGTCCTGAGATTAAGTCAAAAATAAAACATATTGATTTTGATGAGAATCCTTACAAGTATTTAAAACATTGCGACATATTGTTGCTAACATCAATTTATGAAGGAATGCCCAATATATTAATTGAAGCTCAAGCTTTGAAATTGCCTATTGTGGCAACAAATTGTCCTGGAGGAACTTCAGAAGTTTTGCTTGATGGAAAAACTGGATTATTGGCAAAAACCGGAAACCCTGAAGATATTGCAGATAAAATATTAAAACTAATTAATAATGAAAAAATTAAAACTAAATTTAAATTTAATTATCAAAAATCTATAGAGAGGTTTGACCCAAGAAAAACAGTAAATATTCTATTGGAAGAAATAGGTCAGATTTAAAATTATTTTATTTCAATTTTGATTGGAGAATGATCAGATTTTCTTTGACCCACGTCATCTGGGGGCTTTATCAAAACTTTTTCATTACAAATAAGAGGCATTAATGATTTGGAAGCAATGAAATAATCTATTCTCCAACCAGTATTGTTTGCATAGGCATTTCCCATGTAGCTCCACCATGTGTAATGTGTATTATCTTTATCTTTTTCGCGAAAAACATCACAAAATCCAGATTTAATAAACTTACTAAAACTTTCTCTTTCCTCGTAAGTAAAACCTGCATTGCCTTTATTTGATTTTGGGTTAGCTAAGTCGATTTCTTTATGAGCAACGTTAAAGTCTCCGCATGCAATAATTGGTTTATTTTTAGAAAGATTGTTCAAATAATTTAAAAAATCAATATCCCACTCTTCAGTTCTATATATAAGCCGGCTAAGTGGATTTTTTCTATCCGAGCCAGAATTTGGGACATAAACGTTTACTAAATATAAATTCTCAAGTTCAGCAGTAATTACTCTACCCTCTTTATCATGCTTGTCTATTCCTATCCCATAAGAAACAGATTGGATATTTTTTTTAGATAATATTAAAGTTCCTGAATACCCTTTTCTTTCAGCACTATTCCAATATTGTTTATATTCAGGAAGATTTAAGTCAACTTGATCTTCATTAGCCTTTGTTTCTTGAACACAAACTATGTCAGGGTCGTTAGAATATATAAAATTTTTGAATCCTTTATTTAGGCAAGCTCTTATTCCGTTTACGTTCCAAGATATAATTTTCATTGTAATTAAATCGATATAATATAATTATTACATGATTGAAGATAATAATAATAATTTAATTTGGCTAGATTTAGAAATGACAGGCCTTGGGGATGAGCATGTTATTTTGGAAGTAGCAATTATTATTACCAATGAAAAACTAAATATTGTAGATAAATTTCCTAATTCTCAGCTTGGCCTAGCTATTAATAGATCAGAAGATGAGTTATCGAAGATTGAACCATGGTCCCTAAATCAACACACAAAGTCTGGACTTCTTGAAAGATCAAAAAAATCGGAATGCACTATTGAAAAGGCTCAAGAATTAGTTTTAGAGTTTATATCTAAAAAAATTAAGCCCAATAAAGGGATATTATGTGGAAATTCAATTTGGGTTGATAGGAAATTTTTAAAAAAAGAAATGCCGGAGCTAGAAAAATATCTTTTTTACAGAATGATTGATGTTTCGTCAATTAAAGAATTGGTTCAAAGGTGGTATCCAGATGCTAAATTTCCTGAAAAAAGCAAAACCCACCTTGCTATGGAAGATATATCTGAGAGTATAGATGAGCTAATATGGCTCAGAGAACATTTTTTCTCTAACCCTGATTATATAGGTAACATATGACCGTTGTTTGAACTTGAAACATTTGTGTAGTAAATTCTATTTATTTTTTTCAAAGGCTTAGCTTCATTGTTTTTCAAATTTGTGGGTTGAATTTGGTCAGATTTTTCTATCTCAAAAGAATTTTTGTCGTTCTCAAATACATCGGTAATATTATTTGCAATCATATTTAAAAGCGTTAAGGAACCTCCTCTTGGTAAATAGGCTCCTGTCTCCCACTCGCTCACAGTCTGTTGCCTTATACCTAGTTTTTTTGAAAAATCACTTTGTGACATCTTTAAGGTTTTTCTTAAGCTTTTTATAGAATTTGCATCCCAAAAAAGTTTCTGATTTTTTAAACTATCTTTTAGCATAAGAACAAATTACAACATAGAGAAATATAATTTCAACAGATTTAGTTGATATTTTTAGAAAAAATCTCTATTTTTTGTTAAATCTGGTATTTTATCTATTGATCCAGCGGCAGAAACTATCATAGTTTGATTGTTAAATATGTAGTCAAAAGCTTCAATGATTTCATCAAATTCTACTTTATCCAATGATTTTAAATTTTCATCAATGGATGTAATTTTTTTATTGAGCAATTCTTGTGTCCCGTAATTCATTGCAACAGATCTTGAGTCTTCATACCTCATCATCAGTCTGCCCTTAATTAATTCTTTTGAAGAAGATATTTCTTCTGATTTTAAATTTTTTCTCAAATTATTTAATTCTTCAATTATTACTTTAAAAGTCTGCTCTGTATTTTCTGGAGCAACTCCAGCATCAATATAAAAAACTCCACAATCAGAATAAAAATGTGAAATTGAACTTACAGAGTAAGCTAAGCCTCTTTTCTCCCTTACTTGTTCAAACAATCGGCTTGTCATTCCACCGCCTAAAATAACTGACAATATAGAAGACGAATGCCTAGAGAGATCTTTCATAGAATAATTTTTAAATGCCAATGTAAGGTGAGTCTGATTAGTCTCCATTTTATCTAAAAAAGTTAATGCTCCTTTAGTATTGTATGTTGATTTTTTAAATCCCAAAGGATTGCCTTCCCTAAATCCTTCGAAAGATTTTTTTGCAATATCAACAACTATTTTTTCATCAATATTTCCAGTAACAACTAAAACAGCATTTGAAGAAGTGTATTGCTTGTTCAAATAATCCATCAAATCCTCTCTTGAGGTTGCTTCAACTGTTTCTATAGACCCAGCTATATCTACCCCCATAGGCTGATCAGGCCAAAGATTTTCGTCTGCCTTATTTGAGGCTCTGCTACTTGTCGAATCTAAATATGCCTTGATTTCTTCATAAACAACATTTTTTTCCATAGATAAATCTTCATCTCTTATTAAAGGTTCTTTTGCCATATCAATTAATACTTCAATTCCTTCTTTGTAAGACGTCGAAGGAACTTTGCACCAATAACCAGTTGACTCTTTATCTGTATAGGCGTTTAAAATTCCCCCTTTTGACTCAACTACCTCAGCAATCTCTTTAGGAGTTTTTCTTTTTTTTGTTCCTTTAAACAGTAAGTGCTCAAACAGATGAGATGAGCCTGCAATATTTGGCGTTTCATACCTTGATCCAGCTCCAAAAAGCAATAAAACAGTCGATGCATTAGTATTATTCATAGGAACAGTGACAATTTTTACACCATTATCCAAAGTTATTGTATTGAAATTGTTCATGATCAATAATTAAATCATGAATTTAAAAAGTTTAAAACATATAAATAACTTTTACTTAGTAATTTTTGCAATTTCAGTTACTGGGTTTTTACTTAGACTTTTAGGTTTAAATTGGGATCAAGGTAACCTATTTCATCCGGACGAAAGACAATTACTTATGATTTCTCAAAAGCTATCAATCAATAATTTAGATCCCAACTGGTACAATTATGGAACTCTTCCACTTTATATTCTTGAACTATTCTCTTTTGGCATAGATGATTTGAAAACTTTACGCTTCCCAGGCAGAATTCTAAGCTCATTGTTTGACTCAATAAGCATTTTTTTAATAGGAGAGCTAGGAAAAAGGTTTCATTCTAAATTAACAGGCATAATATCAAGTATTTTTTATTCAACTAGTGTCTTAGCTTTGCAGCTGTCGCATTTTTTTACCGTAGACACCTTTTTAAATACTTCAATAATTTTAATTTTCTTATTATGTTCAAATTTAATTCAAAAATATAACACTAAAAATTTAATTTATCTATCTATTGCTTTAGGAGTTGGGTTTGCTATAAAAATTAGTATTTTTATTATAGCTGTACCA
>MDTD01156269.1_pt1 | contig 13070 bp, 8 predicted proteins | sample 811221 | NCBI WGS metagenome assembly MDTD01 (sample SAMN05326646, study PRJNA326480) | marine metagenome | isolation source: seawater | place: Pacific Ocean: South West | collected 2011 | reverse complement strand
GCCTTATTGTATCAGATGCTGAAGGCCGTGGTTTGCCTTCTGCATCTACTAGACCGAAAGAGAAGGTGTGAGCTGTGGATTCGATACCCAAAGTCCACTGTCCTGACATAGTGTGGCCTGTCGGATATACTATCTAACGGTTTTACTCTGGCATGTTTGATGCGAAGGGTAATCGCCAACACCGGACCGATTGCCCATCTGGCGGGCAATGGTCCGATTTCTGGACATATTCATGACTTAGATAGTCTAGTTTCTGAGTCAGGAATGGCGATAGTGGTGGAAGACCATGTTATTGTGAAAATAGGTGAAAACGAAGAGATTATTTCGGAGTATTCAGATTCTGAAGTTATTGATGTCGAAGGAAGAGCGATTATTCCGGGATTAGTAGACTCGCATGCGCACTTAATTTGGGCAGGAGATCGTAGTCGAGAAGTAGGATGGAAACAACAAGGAAAGACATATCGTGAAATTTCTGAGATGGGAGGAGGTATTTCAGCAACAGTTGTCCCAACCCGGAAAGCGAATGATTCATACTTAGCCAATCTTGGAATCAAAAGAATGAGAGAAGCACTAAGAAACGGCACCACACATATGGAAGCGAAATCGGGATATGGCCTAGACACTCAGTCAGAATTGAGATTATTGCATATTGCAGAATCTATAAGCTCAGTACCTAATTTACCGTCACTAGATTTGACATGGCTAGGGGCTCACGCAGCACCTCCAAATCAAACAATTGATTCATATTATGAAGAAATATTGTCAGAACAACTACCTGAAATCTTAGAACAAGGAATCGCACGAAGTGCAGATGTATTTTGTGAACCTGGTTGGTTTACAATCGAAGAAACCGAGGATATCCTCAATCATTCTAGAAGCGAAGGGCTGAAACTAAGATTACATATTGATGAGTTCATTGATGGTGGCGGTGGAGAGTTAGCGGCAGAACTCAAAGTCGATTCAGCGGACCATGCCCATTATACCAGCGATGAAAACCGAGAAAAAATGAAAACTGCTAATGTGAATACCGGTTTCCTACCAGGAACGCCATATTCAATGGGTGAGCAATGGCCAGATTTCAACTCGATGATGGATAATGAAGTAGTCTGGTCAATTGCGTCCGATTTCAACCCTAATAACAGAATCCTTAGTTTACCGTTCTTGGCATCACTACTGGTCAACCGATGTCGAGTAGACCCACTAGCGGCATTGGTTAGTGCGACTAGAAATCCATCTGAAACTACTCCGCATCCGAGCGGTCTCACTCACGGACGCATAGAAAAAGGCGCTATAGCAAATTTGAACATCTTGGATTCTCCGTACTGGGAATCATGGTGCTCCAAACCATCACACACTCCTTTCCATTCTACAATGATTGAAGGAAATATAGTCTTACATGATTTATAGATAAATACAATTCCAAAAACAATTATAATTTAGACCCATCATAAAAGTAAAAGGCGATAATCATGAACATATTGGAAACTATAGTCTGTTCGTCAAATATTGGTTCAGACGCTAGGCTAGAACGTTTGATTTCAGCAAGAGTCGAATTTAGGAACCGCCAGGATGGTTGTTTAAAATCCTGGTACGGAAAATCCGCCAATGATGATAATTTGTTTATATTTCAGTCAGTATTTTTGAATGTCGAGTCAATGAAAGAAATTTCGAAGTTATCATATGAGACATTAGATTCTAAGGATCAAGGGCTTGAATCTTGTTTGATAGGCCCACCATTAGTTGGAATTTTTGAGATTTCTATCGACGATATTATAGATAGATGAAATCGGTATAATTTGTGCTATACTATGTGTCGTATAACATACATTATGCGACATTAACTTAAATTTCACATAAATACAACTGATTGGTTTAGGCAAGACAAATGCGCAGTACATCGTTTTTTGGATAGTCTACAAACAATGAATAGAAAAAAACCTAAAAATCGACCTCTTAGCCCCCCCTAGTAGTGCTAAAATGTGTATTTTTGAGCATATTCGGAAAAATTTCTAGGAAGAGTTCAAATTAAATAACCAACTCAGATAAATGATAGTGATGGCAGATATATCCGGATATTGTTTGAAGTGTAAAACCTACGGGCCAATTAAAGACGGTCAGCTAATTAAAATGAAAAACGGCAGGGTCAGAATGGGTGGATATTGTTCGCAATCTGGATGTAATGGTAAAATCTCAAAAATCGTTAGTTAGTACTACTACCGATGTGATTTAATACACCCTCGATTTAGGACGGATTCCTAGGGCTCGTGGTCTAGGGGTTATGACGTCGCCTTGACATGGCGAAGATCGAGAGTTCAATTCTCTCCGAGCCCACCATGATTTGTCATTGTTAACTATTCTGATGGTTAATATATTATTCGCTTTTTGAATCAGTTTTAATGATAATTCATAATTCCTCAGATTCGGGAATTTCAGAATCAGGAAATTTATGTGAACCAAGCGGTTTCTCATCATCTGCAACGGTGAAATCTGTAGAACCGCCAGACCATTGAACTACACTGTCGCTTTGCTCAAATGTTTCTTCGATAATTTCGCCCTTAGGACCTATGGAATAGGCACTTGGGTCAACTACCTCAGTCTCTATTTGTGCTTCAGGGGGCGGTGCCTCTCTCTCGACCAAGTGCGCGCCCGAGTGGAATGTTCCACACCCTAAACAACGGTATGCTCCTTTTTGATCAATACAACCGCACGCTGGACAATATGCTAAATTTTTGAAATCAAGCAACTTATCTTTGGCCATATCAATCTTCAATAAACATGTCATCTTGATATCCGGTGACAAGATCTCCTGTGCCATCTTCTTCGATAGTGACCAAGTTTTCATCATCATCAAATTCAATAATTACTCCGAAAACTTCCTCGTCCTCTAGTACTAGTCCAATGTGTGAACCTATGTCGATTTCATCATCTTCATAATCTTCGTCTGTTTCTTGTTCATCGTCCACATCAGTGGTAGCGTTGTCCACTGGTTCTTCATCAGCATCATCGATTTCTGTTTCCTCTTCTGTAGGCTCGTTCTCATCATCTGAGTCAGTAATCTCTTCTTCTACTTCCTTTCTTTCTTCCTCAGAATCTTTGATTGCCTTGGCTCTTGCTCTCCAACCTGGGACTATTGAAAGATGTAGGAATAGCGAGCTGATAAAACCTAAGGTCCCTAGAATTATGAATAATACTCCATCCCAATAGAATCCAGCAGGCATTGAAGTGGCTCCAGACTCACCCGCTAAAGGAGTAAATGAGTTTTTACAACCGTCGATTTGAATAGAGTCATCACATGGATAGATGTCTCCTTGGGTGTAGGTGATATCACCATCCACGAACATTCCTGTTTCTGAGTCTAGTTCGATGCTACCGCCACTGCCGTCAACGAATGGGGCTAAAGTTGCATTGACCAACCATAGAACTACAAATATGAATAGCCCAGTGTGTATTAATGGCCAGACAACATCATTCCATTTCTTCGACATCATTCTCTTTTGCATTTTGCTGGGGAATTCAGTTTTAGTGGATAATCTCGCTCCATCGTCTTGCTCGTCGTCATATTGCTCCAATTTTTCGATAAATTCAAACAAATCAACAGATCCGTCATTATCCTTGTCGAGTCTCTTAAAAGCATGGTTAATTTCATCTTCGGAGAGAACGTCACCAATAATTTCTTTGAGATGTTCTTTTAATTCCTCTGCTTGTACACTGCCATCATTATTCTCATCCAACTGTCTAAAAACACTTGCAGGAACGCTGCCAGCCTCATCCATTGCGTCGATAAGAACCTGAATTGGGTCTTTGGAATGGACACTGTCAGATTCGATTTCGACATCAAGTAGTTCAATCGCTTTAACCAATTCCATGGGGTCCACTCTTCCGTCAGAGTCCTCGTCCATTCCCTTAATAATTTCAAAAACTTCGTTGGGACTTAAGCGATCGCCGGAGATTTCTTGGATACCGTTCTGTAATTCTGGCCCGTCAATCATTCCGTCGTCATCTTTATCCATCGTTTCAAAAATATCCCTAATTGTCATGTCATTTTCTGCAGCAACTAAGGCTAATTTGTACAATGGTGAATCTTGCGAGGTTTCTTCGATTTCGTCTTCGACGGAATCTGCTTCCTCTTCAGCGATGGAAATAACGGTTTCTTCGACATCTGATACATCATCTTGAGAATCCGACGCTGGTTCTGCATCATCCAGGTCTGTATCATCGTCAGTTACTTCCTCCACAGACTCTTCGTCACTGGATGCATTATCATCATCATCTGTACTAACGGGTTCGTCCGATTCTGTTTCTGCCACTACTTCTTCACCAGTAGTCACTGTAATTTCTTGATTGGAATCGGAAACAGAAAACTCCTCAGCAGCCTTTTTCAATTCACCCTCGGTGAGATAGCCGTTTTCGTTTGCATCGTAATTTTCAGCATGTAGCAAGAAGGCATCCCGGTCGGTGATGGAATGTTTTTCCATTACGCGCACAAGCACATTTTCTGAAAACTCCTTAGGCTTAGAAGTCTCCTCAGCAACTTCAGATTCCTTGACTCGTTCTTCCCCTGTAATAGTAAAAATTAACTCATCTAAACTGATGTATCCATCAGAGTTAGCATCAAATTGTGAAACTAATCGGTCGACTTGCGAAGGAGGTAAATCCGCTAGATTTAATTTCAATAGACTGTCTTTTAATTCGCTTGAGTCTATTCGACCGTCGCCATCGACATCCATCTTAGAGAATAGTATATTCACATCGATTCCAGTATTATTTAGCCATTGTCTAAGTACGTCAACAACATCATCTGCGACAAAATAAACGCCACACTTAGGGCAACTCTTCGAATCAATCGGAACTAGTGCTTTACAAGCGCCGCACTCACCAAGAGATTCATTAGACACTCCAGAAAAAGATATGCCACACTCTAGACATTCTTTAGAATCGAGCGGAATTACAGCCCTACAAGAACCACATTCAGCCATCGGAATTTCATCATTGCTATCGTCGGACACCATCACGCTCGTGTAAGGCAAAACATTGATGAATATAATGATTCATGGATTTTTCTTATTGAAATGTAAATATAAGAAGGGTTTGGGAAGAATAGGTGCGGGTATGAAATTTGAAGGAGGAAATATATTTTCCATCGATTTTTTTAACCAAAATAGGCTTCTAGGATGGATTGATAAACTACTAGAAAATGACGATAATCCAGTTAGACTATTGTCACGATTACCACCCAGAAGGTTGCTGGAGCACATAGATATTTCAAAAATCGAGCTACATTGGCTTACTGAAAGATCTACCGATGATTCTGTCCCGCCAAGTCTTGACAAATTGAAAAAAATATTTACCATGCATAGAGAGAATGAAGAGTTGATAGTTCTCGATGGTTTTGAATGGTTAGTTGAATTACACGGAAATGAAAAAATCTTAGATTTTATTAATGATTTATCGGATGTTTTACGAGGTTCAAAAATTCGTGTAATCTTCCCGATAGACAAATTAATTTTTGAGGAAATTTGGTTTGCTAAGTTTCGCAAAATCATGAAACATGTTAACTATGATTCGAAAAGTGATGACGTCATAGTATTCGAAGAGAAAGAGGAAGTCACTGAATTAGTTAAGCAATCCGAAGAGAGAATTGAATTTGACCTTGGAGTAGACGGTTCTCCTCGGTTGAGTATGTTATCAAGACTTCCGAAAATAGGATTTACTAATGGTATATTGGTCAAGAGAATACTACAATGGCGGAGAATGGGTCTTGATGTATCCGAATTGGAGCCGGCGTTGAACTATGAACGGGATGATTCTTACGAACTTTATTCAATTATCGAGGAAAAAGTTAGACGTGTTGTGGAGTTAGAAAATTACCTTTATCAAAATAAAGAAAGGATTGACGTTAAGGAATTCACCACCTCACTTTTTAGAATTAAGCAACTAACTGGCATCGATGAACTAGAAAAAAAATATTACACTAACTAATAGAGGAATTTTCGGCTTCAACTCTCGATAACCAGCCACCATTTGATAGTAGATTTGAAATCGATATCAAATCTTTGCTGGTAGACCTATCAGAATTTATTTTTGGCGACACACTGCGTACTAATTTAATCAATGAAGCAACAAATGGAGAAGGTTCTACAGATTCAAATTCCAGTGCTTGGCATGATATCAAAAGTTCACAGGCTAGTACTTCTGATAATCTTCTAGTGGCTTGAACCAAATTCCAGCATGCGGTTGCACCCATACTAACATGATCTTCTTGGCCAGCAGAAGTGCTTGTAGAAAAAGCGGATCTAGGAGCCGCATGACCGTGAAGTTCGGCTAGTGACGCGCCTGCGACATATTGAACTATCATTAAACCAGACTCTAATCCACTATTTTTAGCGAGAAAAGGTGGCAGGCCACTCTTGTTAGCGTCTAGAAGCTGGTCCATGCGTCGTTCACTAATCGATGCCAACTCGAAAAGAGATAATGACATTTTATCAGCCACCAAAGCAAGTACTTCCCCGTGAAAATTTCCTTGAGACACAATTCTGTCTTCGCCTTCCTTTGAATCAAAAAATACTAATGGGTTGTCCGTCGTACTGTTAATTTCAATCTCGAGAGTTGTCCTTAATTGCATAAAACTTTCATTGACGGCACCATGAACTTGTGGGGCACATCTAAACGAATATGGGTCCTGAACTTTATCACAGTCTTTGTGACTATCGAGAATTGCAGAATTAAGCATTATTTTTCTAATCCTCTCAGAGACAAGTAATTGACCAGGGTGGGGTCGAGCCTTGTGTACTCTTTCGTCAGATGGTTTCACACTACCCTTGATTGCTTCGAGTGAGGAACATAAAATCAAATCTGAGAGAGGAATTAGTTGCGAAAGAGTTTGCTCGGCTTCAATTAACAAACTTAACATTTGACTTGTTCCATTAATTAATGACAACCCATCTTTTGCCCCGAGTTCAAGGGGAATCAAACCATTATCCAGTAAAACATCCTTGGTAGCAAGCACTCCACCCTCAGCACCTAGAACCTCACCCTCACCGATCAGTGCCAAAGCCATATGTGACAACGGTGCTAGATCGCCACTCGCTCCAAGACTACCAATTCTTGGGACTGCTGGGGTTATATCTAAATTGACAAAATCAATTAGTTGCTGTACTACGTTAGGGTGAACTCCAGAAAAGCCCTTTGCAAATGAATTGATTCTTACTATCATCATACAACGTACAGATTCTCTGCTCATCAATTCTCCAATTCCCGTTGCATGTGATCTAATCAAATTAACTTGCAATTGTTGTAAATCGTCACCTGAAATAGTTTGATTGACTAAGGAACCAAAACCAGTATTAATGCCATAGACTACTTCACCACTTTCGAGAATTTCATCAACGACTTGTCTCGATTTGATTATTCGATCCCATGAATCATTAGAAAGTTGGATTTGAAGGTTTTTCTTCGCTGCACGCCATATTTCAGAGGAGGATAGAGTATTCCCATCAAGAGTAATTGTTGAAATATTTTCACTCCCCTGTGAATAACGAGTCAATAAGATGCTCTTGGGCTTTTTGTGGCAATGTGACAATTAGTCTTGATTCTTTTTCCATGGCTGTTTTTATCGCTTCGATTGCACCATCATTTCTAGCCCATGCGCGTCTAGCAATTCCATTGTTTACATCCCAGAATAACATTGATTCAATGTTATTTTCTGACTCCTGCGAACCGTCGATTAGCATACCAAAGCCACCATTGATTACCTCACCCCATCCTACTCCGCCACCATTGTGAAGGCTAACCCATGTGGCACCGCGGAATGAGTCGCCAACAAAATTTTGAACTGCCATGTCGGCTGTAAACATTGAACCATCTCGAATGTTTGCTGTCTCTCTATACGGACTGTCGGTACCTGAAACATCATGGTGATCCCTACCTAAAACAACCGGTCCACTCAGTCTTCCATCGCGTATTGCGTTGTTAATGGCAACAGCGATTTTTCTCCTTCCTTCATCATTGGCGTAAAGAATTCTAGCCTGGCTACCGACCACCATCTGATTCTTTCCAGCTTGCTCAATCCATCTAATATTATCAGTCAGTTGTTGCTTAATTGACTCATCCGCACCAGATGCCAATTCAGAGAGAACCTTGCAGGCAATTTCATCGGTCAGAGCCAAATCTTCAGGGTCGCCTGAGCAACAGACCCACCTAAACGGTCCGAAGCCATAGTCAAAGCAAATCGGACCCATTATATCTTCAACATAACTGGGGAATATAAAATTTCCATTCTCGTCAACAATATCTGAACCTGCTCTCGATGCTTCTAAAAGGAAAGCATTTCCGTAATCCCAAAAATACATGCCTCTTTCAGACATGATTTTAATTGATTTCATATGGCTGAGTAGCGTTTGCTTAACCTTCTGGCAAAAAAGTTCTGTGTCTGCCGACATCAATTCAGCGGCCTCGGAATAAGAATAACCAGATGGGAAATAACCACCTTGCCAAGGATTGTGTAAACTAGTCTGGTCACTGCCTAAATCTACTGCAATGTCACGTTCAACCAATCTATTCCATAAATCGGCGACATTACCAACATAACCTATTGATATTGCACTGCCATTTTGCGCATTACTAACCATCAAGTCAATCGCTTCATCAACATCATACGATAGTGTTGAAAGCCAACCCTGCTCGTGTCTTTTCTCGGCTGCGTGTGGATTCATTTCAGCGACTATGCATGATGCACCAGCAATAACGGCGGCTTTGGCTTGTGCACCGGACATACCACCTAATCCAGAAGTAACAAATGTAATTCCTGAGAGGTCTTTTTCAGGTGGCAATTGCAAGTGAATACGCGCTGCGTTAAGCAGAGTCAGAGTGGTGCCGTGGACAATCCCCTGAGGTCCAATGTACATGTATGAACCAGCAGTCATTTGGCCGTATTGCGATACTCCAAGGGCATTCATCCTCTCATAATCTTCACTGGTTGAGTAGTTTGGGATTACCATTCCGTTGGTAACAACAACTCGTGGAGCGTTCTTGTGGGAAGGAAATAAGCCCATTGGGTGTCCAGAATACATTACCAATGTCTGGTCATCATTCATAATTGAAAGATATTTCATAGTCAACAAGTATTGTGCCCAATTTTGAAAGACTGAACCATTACCTCCGTAGGTAATTAGTTCGTGTGGGAACTGAGCAACAGCAGGATCTAAGTTATTCTGTATCATCAGCATTATTGATGCTGCATGCATTGAATTCGCTGGGTAAGCCTCAATTGGATGTGCTTTCATTTGGTAGGCAGTCGGCCGATAGCGGTTCATTATTATCCGGCCAAAACTGTTCAACTCCTCAAGAAATTCTGGTGCAAGCGCATCATGTAACTCCGGTTTGAAATATCGCAAAGCGTTTTTCAACGCCAATTTTTTTTGTTTATCTGTAAGTACTTGCCGCCTTGCAGGCGCATGGTCGACAGAATCATCATGACCAGGATGAGCTGGCAAATTTTCAGGTATTCCAATGGCAATTGCTTCCCTAAGTGGAATCCAACTTTCGCCCATGTAACCGGGAAAACTGCATCATCTTTGAGCATTATGTTACAACTGGTTCCTTAGTCTTCAAGTCAGGCCGCCATAGAGTAAAAACCAAACCTGTGAATATCATAATGATTGAGAATAACATCATTCCTTCTCTAATCTGTAACCCATACCAGTCAACTAAAAATCCGGCAGTTGTAGTGGATAGAGCAGCAGATGCACCCAATATCAGCATATCCATCGAAAATACCCTGCCTCTAACCTCATCTTCTACCCACATTTGAGTTAAGACAGTGGATAATACCCAATTGGCACCGCTGGCAGCATGAGCCATAATTATCAGTAAGATTGTCAATGGCAAAGTTATGTCCAATGTGAATCCGACGAAGAAGTAGAAAAACCCAGACAAAGATACTAACAAACCAATTAATGCTGGCCATTTGTTCTGGTCTTTGAAGAATGTTCTAGCCATTAACGGTCCGACACCGGTGCCAATTCCCCTAGCGAAAAAGAACAATCCAAACCCGAAAGCCGCTCCGTAGCCATCAATATCGCCGCCTGCTAAGACAAGGAATACCCCCGCCAGTCCAGCACCCGCTAAATTCCATGAGGATTTAGCGAAGACTAATCTAAGTAAGCGTTTATCTTCTTTGATTCTCTTCCAGCCGGTTTTAATATTTCTAAAGGCAGTCGAAAATATTGGGCCGATAAGTTTTTGATCTATTGTCTGTGGAATTTTCATTGGAATCAAAAACAGGGCACCGACGACAAACGTTAGTGCATCTAGAATGAATGCTGCATCAGTGCCCCATTCTGAGACAACTATTCCACCCAACATTGCACCGATGCACAATGAGGCCGACCAAGAAGCCGAACTGATCGCATTAGCAGTAAGCAAGTCTTCATCAGCAACGATATTCGGTAGAGCAGCCCTTTCGGCAGTAACATAAAATCCGTGTAGCAACATCATAACTCCAGAAACTCCGATGAGCCACCACATGTCTTCTTCGCCATCGACAAGGAGAAATGATAATGCGAAGCCAACTTGGAGTATATTTGAAAAAACCATTAATTTCTTCCTATCAAATCGATCTGCCATAACACCAACTATCGGTTGCGAAATGGCAAAAAGTGCCATTCTAACGCTGAATAAAATCCCAAGTAATAATTCTGAACCTGAATATTCTAAAATCAAGAAAAATAGTGCAATTGTGTTGAACCACTCTCCAATCCAGGATATTACAGAAGCAAACCAAAGGCGACGAAATTTGGAATTTCTGAGGAAAAATGAAACATAGCCCGACTGCAAAATCACTCCTCCTCAATAGAATTATATGCATCGCTAAGCGAACATACAATCCACTTTGAGGTTGGCGTGTTAGATAAATGTGCGGTTGAGTCTATAGGGACTAATTCATTGGCTTCAGGAAAGTATGAGGCTAAGTTGCCACGCGGAATGTCGTATGGAATAACTAACCAATTTCTAGAAGCACGTTCTTTACCGTTGAAGTGACTTGTTACATCGATTAATTGTCTAGTTTTCCAACCCCTATCTAGCATGTCAAGGGGATTCATCATAATAATTCGGCGATTGCCCTTTATTCCTCTGTATCGGTCGTCTAAACCATAAATAGTGGTGTTGTACTGGTCGTGCGAACGTAACGTCATCATAACAAAGTGACCATTTGGTATGTCTAAATCAGGAAGTTCATGAGTAGTGAAATGAGCTTTGCCATCATAGGTATTGAAGGATCTGCTATCTCTAGGCGGGTTGGGAAGATAAAAACCATTAGTTTGGCGGACTCTTTCGTTGTAATCTTCAAATCCTGACAAACAATCACTCATCAAATCTCTAATTCTATCATATGAATTTGCCAATCCCATCCAATCAATATGATTGCTTTCAAGTGTGGTGGATGCGAGACTAGCAACGATCCATGGTTCGCTTCTAAGCATAGAAGAAGCAGGTTTTAACCCACCTTGGGACTTGTGAACTACACCCATAGAGTTCTCTACAGTGACAAACTGTTCTTCGGAAGACTGCACATCCAATTCAGTTCTACCTAAGCAAGGCAAAATCAAAGATTCTCTGCCTGTTACAACATGGGAACGATTCAATTTTGTCGAAACTTGAACAACTAAATCAACCTTAGATAACGCATTTGCGGTAAAATTGGTATCTGGAGTCGCTGAGATAAAGTTCCCACCCATACAGAAAAAGACTCCAACTTCACCCTTGTCCATAGCATAAATTGAATTGACTACATCATACCCATGCTTTCTGGGTAGTGAAACTTTCAGCCCTATTTCCATTCTATCCAAAAATGCTTCACTCGGCGCCTCCCAGATGCCGACGGTACGATCTCCTTGAACATTGGAATGTCCTCTTACAGGGCAAAAACCGGCACCTTTCTTGCCAACATGTCCGCCCATTAATAATAAATTCACAACTTCTTGAATGACAGAAACACCGTTACGATGTTGTGTTAAACCCATTGCCCAACAAGCGATAGTTGCATTTGACTTAGCACACATTTCCCCAACTTCTTCTATTAATTCGCGCTCAATACCCGAATCACTGACAATATTATCCCATGATGTTTTTTTGGCAGAGTCAACCATGGAATCATAACCAGTTGTTTTACTGCGAATAAATTCATCATCGATACCACCATATTCGAGATGCACCTTGATTAATCCCTTGACCAGTGCTGCATCACCGCCAATTTTTACTTGGAGGTGAATGTCCGATAATTTTGTCGATTTCAAGTCAAGTTTCATATAATCCTGCGGGTGCTTAAACCTCTCAAGTCCAGCCTCAGGTAGTGGGTTAATGTGGATAATCGTAGAACCAGACTTCTTTGCGTCCCGCAGTGCTGTGAGCATCCTAGGGTGGTTTGTTCCAGGATTTTGACCGATAACTAAAATCAAATCTGAGTGATAGAAATCGTCTAATCGAACAGTACCCTTGCCGATTCCGATAGTTGAACCGAGCGCTTTACCACTTGATTCATGACACATGTTGGAGCAATCAGGCAAGTTATTCGTTCCAAACGAACGAATAAATGCTTGGTAAAGGAATGCTGCTTCATTACTAGTACGCCCGGATGTGTAAAATACGGCGTTGTTCGGACTAGGTAGCGCGTTCAGTTTAGCTGAAATTTTGTTAAAGGCTTCATCCCAGGTGATAGGTCGGTAATAATTTGAATTACTATCAAGGTACATCGGCTCAATGATTCGACCTTGGCTATTTAGCCAGTAATCACTCTTAGTTGCTAATTCCTGAATAGAATATCTCGCAAAAAAGTCCGCCCCAACCTTAGACTTTGTTGCTTCGTCAGCGACGGCTTTTGCGCCATTCTCACAAAACTCGAAACTCGTCCTATGCTCAGGGTCAGGCCATGCGCATCCTGGGCAGTCAAATCCACTTTTCTGGTTGACCATGCGTAACGATCTAATCGAATTACTGACACCCATTTTCTTCAATGAATGGACGCCGGAGGAAATCACCGCAGGAATTCCAGCAGCCTTCTTTTTCGGTTTTTT
>MDTD01034272.1_pt1 | contig 13070 bp, 11 predicted proteins | sample 811221 | NCBI WGS metagenome assembly MDTD01 (sample SAMN05326646, study PRJNA326480) | marine metagenome | isolation source: seawater | place: Pacific Ocean: South West | collected 2011 | reverse complement strand
GAAAAAAAAGCTAAAATAATTTTAAAAAACTTTGTTGATGTTCTTACAAAAATTAATTTAATTCATTTAGATAACAGAAATACAAATAGTAAATTAAATAATCTTACAACCAAAATTTCAAAAATATTTAAAATTTATTACAAAAGTTTTGAATATTTTAAAAATCATTTTATATATCCAGCAAAGTCAAAGAGTTTTCAAGAAAAGACAGATTATTATTTTGAAAATCTAAAAAATCTTTAATAAAAGTTTCAAATTTAAAAAATTTTGTACATTGATTTAACTTCTATTTGATATTATTCCTTTAGAAAAATCTGTAAAATAAAAACATCTATATGAAAATAAGTTACGGAAAGTGTGTACAAACCAAAAAGGATATTAGTGCTGTTGTCAAAGCTCTTAAGGTTGGAACCCAAATGGGAAAGAACACAAAAAGACTAGAAAAAAAAATATCTTTATTGTTCAAGAAAAAACATGGACTAATGACAAACTCAGGATCTTCTGCATTATTGATAGCTTATGAAACTTTATCATTTAAAAAAGGTTCAAATTTTATTACGCCAGTCCTTAATTTTTCAACAACTGTTTCTATGATGATTAAATCTGGATATATTCCAAATTTTATAGATGTAAATATAAAAACATTTTGTATAGATGAAGATCAAATTGAAAAATCTATAAATAAAAAAACAGTTGCTTTAGTCATACCTAATTTGATTGGAGCAATACCAAATTATAAAAAAATAAAATATATAGCAAAAAAATATAAACTTTTAATTATTGAGGATTCTGCTGATACCTTAGGGGCTCTATATAACAAAAAATCTACCGGTTATTATTCCGATATATCAATCACTAGTTTTTATGGCTCGCATATTATCACTTGTGCAGGAAATGGTGGATACGTTGGTTTCAACTCAACCAAAAATTTTATAAAAGGCAAACTCCTCAGATCTTGGGGAAGAAGGTCGTCAATTTACGACGAAAAATCTGAAAAAATTATTAATAGATTTGGAGCAAAAATTTCAAATATATCATACGACAAAAAATTTATATTTGATGAAATAGGATATAATTTAGAACCCTCAGAAATTGGATGTGCTTATGGATTAGAACAACTTAAAAGATTAAAAAAAAATATTTTGCTTAGGAAGAAAAATTATCAATTACACAATAATTATTTTAAAGAAAGGCAAAATTATTTTCAAACACCTAAATTTCATAAAAATTCAAATTCTGCTTTGTTAGCTTTCCCTTTAACAATCAAACCAAATAAATATTTTACTAGAAATGATTTCCAAATTTATTTAGAAAAAAAAGGAATCCAAACAAGACCTGTATTTACTGGTAATATTCTAAGACAACCTGCATTTAAAAGAATTAAATATATTGGCAGAAAGATATATAAAAATGCTGATTTTATAATGAAAAACTCCATACTACTTGCCTGTCATCATGGATTAAAAAAGAAAGATATGCTTTATATTCAAAAAAATATAAATGCTTTTATTAACAAATTTGAAAAATGAAAGTTCCAAAAACAACAATAATTTTTGATTTTGATGGTGTTATTTTAAATAGCAATTATATAAAAACAAAAACATTTTATGATTTATTTAAATCTTATGGAAAAAAAATTGCTAACAACGCAGTAAAATATCACTTAAATAACATGGGTATACCAAGACAAAGAAAATTTAAAAATATTTATAAAAATATTTTAAAAAAAAAGATTAGCAAGACTACTCTGGATAACCTAGAATTTGAGTTTAAAAAAAAATCACTAAAAAAAATACATCGATTAAATGTTTCAGAACCTCTAAATAATTTTATAAAAAAAAAAAGTAAAAATTATAATTTTTACATAAGTACAGGAGCACCAAAAAAAGAAGTAATAGATGTATTAAAAAAAAAAAAATTATTTAAAAACTTCAAGAAAGTATATGGACCACCCTCAAAAAAAGCTCATCATATAAACATTATTAAGAAATTTAACAAAAGTGATATTATTTTTATAGGTGACAGTTTAGAAGATTATAATTCTGCAAATAAATGTAAAATAAAATTTATTCTTAAAAAACATAGAGAAAATATTAAAACATTCAAAAACAAAAAAATTATGAAAATTTCCAATTTTATAAATTTTGAAAATAAAATAAATTTTGATTAAAGACTATGATTGAAAATTTCAGCTCCTTAAAAATTATAATTGAAGAATTGCAAAAAAAAAATAAGACTTTAAATAATGAATTAAAATTATTAATTTCTCTTAGGCTTCTTAAAAATTCTTCGCTAAATTCTATTGAAGATCATTTTAGAAATAATTTTCTTTTCAATACAATAAATGTGAAAATAAATAATGATAAAAAAAGTTTTTTAATAAATTCTATAAAAAATATTAATATTTTAAGACCAAAAAAAATTGATCAAAGAATAGTTTCAAAAAAAAACAATTTTTATTTTAAATTAATTAGTAAATATATGAAAGAAACTAGAAATTTATTCTATAAAAATTCAAAAATATCATCTTCAATAATTAGTGAATTAGAAAAATATATCACACATTGTTTAAAAGAAATTATTGAAACCAGTAATAAAGTTAAAAATCTTCCTGAATTTTATTCAATCGTACACAACATTGATAAATACAAAAAAAGCTTTAATAAAAATGGTTTTATTATTTTAGAAAATTTCTTTAAAAAGAACCAACTTAGTAAAATTTCAAAAGCACTTATTAAAATAGAGGAAAAAGAAATGAAATATAAAAAAAGCTACTTTTATGGAAAAGATAAGAAATTTAGGAGAAGTTATAATTTGATTGGTAAAGATATACTTTTTTCCGAATTAATTTTAGATAATAATTTTATTAATGCTTTATTGTTTAAACTTTTCAACAGAAAAACTTATCATGAAAAGTTTTATTTAAGTTCAATGCAATCAAATACAGTGTTCCCAGGTGCTGAAAGTCAAATTTGGCATATAGATTCAAATATGCCTGAACCAATCCCAAATTGGTTAACTAGATTACAAGTGGCTATCACAATAGACGATTTTACAAAATCGAACGGATCTACGGAATTCGGTCTTAAAACTCACCTAAAACCAAGTCAACCAAAAAATCGAAAACCTCACTTAAAAAAAAAAGTAATTTGTAAAAAAGGATCCTTAATTATTTGGCATGGTAATTTGTGGCACAGATCTACAGAAAATAATTCGAATAAATTAAGAAAAGTTATATTATGTTGTTTTGCAAATTCAGTGCTCAGACAAGTATCAACGGAAGATAATTTTTTAAGGTTAATACCTAAATCAAAAATATTAAGTTTTTCAGATAATACAAAAAGATTAATTGGGTATTATCATGGTATATTGAATTAAGATAAATTTTGAGACTTCTCTAAATTAACTTTAATTCTTCTGCAAATCTGCTCAACACTTAGTGGTTTTTTAAATTTAATAGTTCTTTTCAATTTGTCTATATTTGGAATGTAATTGGTTTGTGGTTTATTTTTTTTAGGCAAATTAATAGTAATTTTTTTTTTAAATAATTTGCTAATAATTTTTGCAAGATTAAGTATGGTTAATATATTATCTGATCCAATATTAAAAACAGTATTCTTTAATTTTGTTTTCAAAAATTTGACAATTATTTCATTAAAGGTATTTATATCTAAATAGCTTATTTTATTATTTGGATTATCAGAAATATTAATACAATTTTTAACTTTTGCAGATTTCAAAAAAAGGTTAATTACATATCCACTATTATCATAATTTATCTTAAAATCTATTATTGAAAAAATTCTTAAAATTAAAAAATTTTTTTTCATTTTCTTACAAAAATATATTATTTCTTTTTCTGATTTTATTTTTGAAATTGAGTAATGATTTAATTGATCTTTTTTATTAAATTTTATTCTATTTTTTTCTGATGGATTTTTTTTATTATAACGTCCATAAACTATTCCACTTGATAAAAATATTAGTTTATTAAAATTAATATTTTTAATTTGTTTAATAATATTTTTAATACCTTCAACATTTATTTTATAAAAATCTGCATTTGAAAATTTTTTTGCAAATCTATCTTTTGCGGACAAAGATGTTCCAATAATGATGACATCGTAATCTTTAGAAAAATTAAGCAACTTATTAGTTGTAATATCATATGAAAACCAATTATCTGTTTTTCTTAACTTAAATTGAGGTTTTTTTCTTGATACAATATCAATTTTAAAGTTTTTATATTTACAAAATTTATAGAAATTTTTTCCAATTAATCCTGTTCCGCCAAAAAAAAGGATTTTCATCTTAGATTTTTTTAATCATATTATCTTTTAAAATAAATATATTTTTTATGAATGAATACTTTGATTTTACTATTTTTAAAACTTCATCTGAGTATGAGCTTGCGGAAATTAAGATATTATTTGTTTTACTAACTTTTAATTTTTCAGGGTTAAAAATTTTAATATTTGTACCTGGTGCATACTTTCCATGTTTATTTGATGACGAGTCTACTAAAAAACTTACTTTATTTTTTAAACTAGTTTTAATTAATAATTCAAAAGTATGATGGCATGCTCCCCATATTACTATATTTTTTTTAATTTTTTTGAGAAAGTGATTGGTCATTATTTTTATTTTAGATAACTCTTTATTCAGATGATCAAAATCATAAACTTTGTTATTTTTTTTACCCAACATTAAAATATTATGTTTATTCCTTGTAAATTTTTTATAGATAATTTCTATATTATTATATTGAAATAATTTACTTAATGATTTTTCATCAAAGTAAGATAAATGTTCTAAAGTAAAATCATAAAATATATTATTGTCATACATGTGTTTAAAATTAGGAACCTCAATGAATAAAAATCCACTAGGTTTTAAAAGAGACACAATATTTTGAAAGAATTTATTTGGATTGATTGAGTGTTCTAAAAAATTTAAGCAATAAATTCCATCACATTTTTTAATTAAATTTGAATTTTTGTCATTTGGATAAAATTTTAATATTTTATTTTTTGTAATTTTATTTCTTATCAAAGTACTATCGAACTCATAGCCTAAAACATTTTTAAAATATTTATTTGTTAAATTTAAATATTCTCCTCTACCTGCGCCAATCTCAATTATATTCTTACTTTTAATAAATTTTTTTTTTATAAATTTGAAAATTGATTTTATTTCATCTTTCCTTTTTTGAGTGATGATTGGTGATCTTATAGAAGATCTATAATAATTTGACGCATAATTAAGAAGTTGAATTAAGTTACAATTGTCGCATCTATATAACTTCAAATTTACTATTTGTTTTTTTGCTTTTTTTTTATCTTTAGATAAATTTTGACTTTGCGACGGTGATAAACCAAGATTCAGATAAGTTTTTCTTTTTTTTTTTATTTTAACTGAGCACAATCTGCAAAATTTAATTTCATTCTTCATTTTAATTTTTTTTTACATACAAAATTGTTTCGTATGTAAAACCAGAATAATTTTTAATAAAAAATTTTAAATTTTTTTTATAAGTTTTTAACAATAAAATTATATCCCATAAATCTGAAATTTTGTGGTAAATACTAACTGCCATATTAAAATTACCTTTTTTAATATTCTCTTTACTACCTGCTAAAACTTTAATTTCGTGTCCCTCACAGTCTAAAATCAAAAACCATTTTTTGTTAGCCTTTTTTTTTAATTCAGCATCTAAAGATCTACATTTTATCTTTGCAGCATGTCTTTTAATTTTTGTAACTTTTGATGAAAGACCCTTGTTGCTATCAAAATAAATAAATCCATTAGTATTTGAGAGGGCATAATTCATGCAACTTAGATTAAATTTCTTATTTTTTTTTTTAATTAAGTTCGATTTGATAAATAGCTTTTTAAAATTTTTTTTATCTGCCTCGAAAAAAAGGCCATTTTCCATAATTGATTTATATTTCTTGGAGTAAACATTTAAAGTATCGCCGTTATATGCGCCACAATTAATAATGTTTTTAAAATCAATAGATTTAAAAATTTTTTTTGGAAAATATTGTTCATCTCTTGAATAAGGAATTTTTTTTGGCTCGTGAGAGATATAAATATTTAACAATTTTAAATATATCTCTTTACTTTTTAAATCAGTTAATAAATTAAAAGCTTTTCTTATTTTATTAATACTACTTATAAATCCTATATTATTCGAAAATTTTTTTTCAAAAGTATGAATGTTAAATTCATAAATTTTAACAACCCAGACGATCTTTTCCCTTTTTACTCCAAATCTTAATAATTCATTTTTAATTTTTTTAAAGTTTTTTTCATATCCTGTACAAACTATATATACAAAATTATTTTTTTTTGAAATTTCCCATTTAATAAAGTTTTCTTTTGATAAATAATTTTTTTTATTAACAACTTTTTTATCCATTAAAAAAAATGGTTTTCTATTTACTACTTGTAATACAGACCTATCAAAAGCATTATAAGCTTCTCCATAACCCCAAACTATAAATTTTGATCTACCAACTACTGTTGAGAAATGATTTTTCTTACTATATCTGGCTAGCTTTATGTCTCTTATTAATTTTTCTAAAAATAATTTTTGATTATTGTTTGATGTAATCAGTTTCATCGAATACTTTGTCAAAAGGTGCTATATCTTTATAACCCCAGAGTTTTGGCATATATTCTTTTACAAAATATTCATCTTTATTTCCAGCTAAACAAGTTCTTTTTTCCTTAAAACTGAAATGCTTTAATCGAAGACCATGATACACAATTTCTTTTAATTTTTTTTTGAATATACTTCCTATAGGAACATGAATATAGGGACAAGGCATAACATCACCATATTTTGTAACAGTAACACTTCTTTTTACAGCTATACATCCTAGATCTACTCCATTATTTGGGGAGACTCTTGTGAATAGATCGAATTGTTTCGACAATTTTTTTATATGCTCAATTTCTTCGTTACCACACATTTCATCAGTGTGCCCAGCCCAAGCTCCTATCGGTTTTGCAAGTGTCACATAAATTGGAATATTGTTATCTTTACCCCATTGTAGCATATCAAGAAATTCTTTTGAATAAGCTCGTGTTTTAGTCAAACACGTCATAACCATAACTCTCAGATTTGCTTCTTTTGCATTTTGAATGCCTTCTAAAACTCTTTTATATGATCCTTTTCTTTTTCTAAAGAGGTCATGTTCATCTTCTACAAAACTGTCAAGACTGATTTGAAATTTATCAACTCCTAGGTTTTTAAGATCTTGAGCTTTCTGTTTGTTAAGGAACCATGCATTTGTATCTATTCCTATATGAAACCTATCAGGTCCTATCGATTTAATTAAATTATTTAAATTTTTCCAGACTAATGGTTCTCCACCAGATAAAACAAATCCGTATGATCCAAGTTGATCAGCTTGGTCTGCTAAATCTTTAACATCCTCAACATTAAGTTTTCTTCTCAGATCTGCCTTTTCAGCTTTTGAAGTTTTATTCATAAATAAGTCTGAACAACAGTGTTCACATTGAAAGTTGCATAGATAATCGTAATTTAAAGTAATCATCGGAACTGGTATATTTTTTGAAATTAATTCCTGAACCCTTAGAACTTTTTCATAAACTTTTGGTTTTTCTAACCTTAGTTTTTCTCGTGCTGCTTTTTCTCTGTTTTGAGCTTCTTCTGTTGCTAAATTGGTACCACAAGAATTATTAAGCATAATAAGAAGAAATCTTATTATATCACATAAAATTTATCAAATACTTATTCTATGATATTAAGTTTCATTTCTGTATCGCTAATTAAGGGTGACATTTCATGAAGCATTGGTGTGTGAAGTGCTCCACTAGAATCTTTCCATGATATTAATTTAGGTTCAAATGATTGCTTTTGATCTACAAATATTTCAATAATACTAGGTGATTTTGACATATAATCTTTGCCTGTTAAATATTTTTTTAAATCTTTAATGGTTTTAATTTTAAAATAGTCTATTTCAAAAGATTTAGAAACCTTTTCAAAATCTGGAAAGCCTAAACCATCCTTGTTTCCAGTTCCAAAAGAATCTTTTTTAAAAAAATTTTTTTGTGTTTGTTGTATTGATAGGTATCCACCATTATTTAAAATAAAAATTTTAATAGGAGTTTTTAAATATTTAATGGTAGCTAACTCTTGTAGATTTAACATAATACTTCCATCACCAGTAATACAATTGATTTTTTTTTGATTTTTTTGAGAAATAGATGCTCCAATCGATGCAGATATATCATAACCCATTGGTGCTGAGCCCGAATTAGTAAATATTTTTTGATTTTTTTTTGGTCTTATAGACTGAAAACCTATTACACAGGCACTACCATTTCCTAAAACTACTAGTTCATTCTCACTAAGTTTTTTACTAAACTCATAAAAAAACTTGTATGGATTAATCAATTTGTTTTTATTACTAATACTCTCAACTGGATATGAGTACTTAATAACAAGAGATTTGCAGAAAGTAAGGAATGAATTATGAGCTTTATTTTTTTTCTTTGTTCGAATTTTTTTTTTAAATATTTTGATAAAGCTCTCTAAATCTGTATGTATCTTTAAATCTAGATTTAATGTTTTTTTTTCCATCTCACTTGAATCTATATCGACCATAGCTTGATATGCATTTGGAGCAAAACTATTCCAATTATAGCTTATTTGTCTAATATTTAACCTACATCCTAAAATTAAAATAAAATCAGAATTGTAAACTGCAAAATTTCCAGGTCTGTCACCAACTGTACCTGGCTTACCTGAATAATTTTTATGTTCATATGGAACCAGGTCATGAGCGTTCCATCCTGTTACAACTGGGAAATTAAATTTGCTAGAAATTTTGAGTATTTCATTTTTTAAATTTGAAGATTTGACACCTGTGCCTAATAAAATTAATGGGCGTTTTGACTTAAAAATTTTAGATACTAATACTGAAATTTGTTTGTCAATTTTTTTATTATTAGCTTTGAATACGCTAGATCGATTATTTTTATTTATATATTCAATACTTTGATATTTAGGATTACTTTGATCCAAAATATTTTTACTTTGAATATCTATGGGTACATCTAACCAAACTGGACCATATCTTTGGGTATTTAAAATTTCAAAACTTTTATAAATAGATTTTTTAAACGCTTTTACTGAATTTGGACAAGAAATATATTTAACAAAAGGAGAGACTATTTTTGAAATATTTGCTTCTTGATCTCCAAGTTGTCTCAAAAATTTTTTTTGAAAATTAATATTTGTATCTATTTTAGATTGACCTGAAATAACTAGAATTGGAACTGAGTCAACATATGAACCAAAAATTCCAGTTATAGCATTTAAGGCACCTGGTCCTGTTGTTAAACATACAGCAGCAATTTTACCAGACGATCTCCAATAACCTTCTGCTGCAAATGCTGCGGCTTGCTCATGATGAAAGTAAGTAACTTTTAATTTTTTATTATCGTGAAATGCTTTATTCAAGAACATCGATCCTCCACCAGTGACCGAAAATACATCCCTTATATTATTTTTAATTAAATATTTTGACAAATATTCGGAACAATTCATCTTAAATTTACTGAACTTTTTTTGATATTAACTTTTTCCATCTAGTTTCAAGCATTTTAATTCTTTTGCTGTCTTCTATATAGATTTCTTTATAAAAATTTCTTTTATTTTTTAACCAATCAAGTTCGAATTGAACCGCTCTTAACAAACCTTCTGATAAGTTTTTATTCTCTAGTGATGCGCTAGAAAAAATTATTTTTCTTGTTTCGAATCTTGACAATAATGTTTTTTTAATTTTGATCAATGCAGGTATTGAATGAAATGAAACTCCTCCTCCAACAACAACATCTAGTTCGTATTTTTTAGCATAACTTGAGACTTCAATCACATCTTTAGTAATTCTTTTATCATTTATGAAATTTCTTGATTTTCCTAAACTGGAGCAATAATCAACCCTACCAAATACAACTCCTGACAATTTTTTTGCAGCTAATTTTAAAATTTTTATTTTATTTTCAAAACAAGTTTTAGTTTCTAGATTGAACAAAAATTCACAATCATTTTTTTTTGTACCATAAACTTGTTCCTTAGCGCTTATAAACTTTGAAAGACCATATGAAGATTCTATCATTGGTGCAATAATATAATCACATCCAAAAGTCTTACTTTCTATTAAATCCCTTATAGCTTCACAACCACCAATTTTAAGCGCAAATTTCAAATTTGCCTTGTGAACTATTTCGAGTAATCTTAACAATTCATCTGACCTGGTACCTTCAGCTTCAAATTCTGCTTTGACTGCAACTACACCAAATCGCTCTTTTAATACTAAGAGATTATCAAGCATTTTTTTTTCAATAATGTTCATATTTTTTTATTTTAGATTATTTAAACAAAGTTTTAATTTACTATAAATTCTTATTTTTAATTATCAAATAATCTTTAATTTGGTCTAAACATATAAAATATGGATTTCTTTTCTTTTTAATTTCTTTTTCATAGAAAACTACCAAATCTATTGCCTGATTAAAATTTAATTTTGGTTCCCATGATAAATGCTTTATTGACTTTTTATTACTTAATTTGAGTATTTGCGTTTCTTTTTTACTGTTTTTAATAATTCTAAAATTAAAATTAAATTTTGTTTTAAATATTTTAACTATATCGATAACTTTTTTAAAGTTTCTATCTGAAGAACTAAAATTCCAATTATTTTCTATAGTGTTTTTTTTAAGATAAATAAGTTTTAAATATCCAAATAAAGGATCCAAAACATGTTGCCATGGTCTTATACTGTTTGGATTTCTTAAATATAACATTGAATTATTATTTATTGACTTGATTATATCAGGAATAATTCTATTTTTTGAAATGTCACCACCTCCTATTACGTTACCTGATCTTGCTACTAAAATAATTTTTTTTAATTTTTTATGTCTATAAAGAAACCTATAGCTATCTACAAGTTGCTCAACTGCAACTTTTGAAGCACTATATGGGTCATAACCCCATAACTTATCATTTTCTTTAAATTTTTTATTTTTTCTAATATCATAAACTTTATCTGTTGTTGTAATTAAAATTTTTTTTAAATTTTTTAACTCAGAACACAAATCTAATAAATTTAAAGTTCCAATAAAATTAGTTTCAAAAGTTTTAAAAGGAAAATTGTAACCTTCTAAAACTAATGATTGAGCAGCGAAATGAATTACAATATCAGGATTAATACTTAAAATAATTTTTTTAAGTTTTTTTTTATTTTTAATATCAAAAATATAGTGTTTATGAATATTCTTTTTTAATTCTGCTTTTTCGAATAAACTATCCTTTTTGACTTCTAGTGAGATGCCATATACTTTTGCTTGCAAATGCTTTAATATTATACACATCCATGCACCTTTAAAACCTGTGTGACCGGTTATTAAAACTTTTTTATCTTTAAAGTATTTGAGATAAAAATTATCCATGTAGTTTCCAAGGAATATTTTTTTTTGTATATAATTTTTTTAATTCCTCTAAATCTTTAAGTGTGTCTACACTATGCCAAAATTTGTTATGCTTATATGCAAAAACTTTTTTATTTCTTATTGCATGTTTAAGTGGTTCATTTTCCCAAAAAGACGAGTTTTTCTTTACTAAATTAATTGCTTTGGAAGAAATAACAAAATACCCTCCATTTATAAGTATATTGGATTTTTTAGATTTTGAGTCGTCAAAAGAGATAATTCTATTTTCTCTTATTTTAATTATTCCATACTTGTTTTTTGGTCTAACAGCTGTAAGTGTAATAAGCGCCTTATTTTTTTTGTGAAAATTTATTAATCTCTTTATATTTACATTTGCGACTCCGTCACCATATGTCATAAGAAAATTTTCTTTTAATTTTAAATGATTGTAAGCGATTTTAATCCTGCCACCTGTAGCAGTGTAATAACCTGTAAAAATAATATTACATTTAAAGAAAATATTTTTTTTTTTAAATTCAAAATAAATATATCTATTTCTAATTTTTTTTTTATTGTTAATATGTTTTTTATTTTCTTTTAAAAAATAGTCTACAATAGTCTCATGCTTGTGACCTGTACAAAGAACAAACTCTTTGAAACCTTGATCAATAAAGTTTTCCATTATATGAAACAATAGAGGCTTTTTAGCAACTCTTACCATTGGTTTTGCAATAATATTTCCTAGATTATCTAAACGAGTTCCATAACCTCCACAAAGAATAAAAACTTTCATAAAATTTAATTTAGTCTTTTTAAAATAAAATCAAAAGATTTTATTTTGTAATTTTATTTAAATATAACTCTAGATTTATTTATTTGGAAAAAAGTTTCGTTTGAATTTTCAAAAAATTCATCAACTGCTTGCTTACAACCTTTCCAGGACCCATAATCGTCTATAATTAGTACTCCGCCTTTCACTAATCTAGGATAAAGTATTTCTAATTCTTTTTTAGTACTTGAATACCAGTCTGTGTCTAGTCTCAATATACTTATTTTTTCTGGCAGGTTTTTTTCATCATTTAATGTTTTTTCAACAGGTCCTTCGATGTATTTTATTTTTCTATCTGAATTCGGGCTCAAATTATTTAAATTTTGTCGAACCTCATAAAGTGATGCAATACAATGAACATTATTTTTTTCATTAGGTGTTTTATTTTGCTCTGCCATATGATCAGCAGCTTTTTTTCCAGCATAGTCAGTATCTTTGGATTCTGGATCTGTCATCCCACTGAAAGTATCAAATGCGTAAATTTTTTTATTTAACTCAAATTTGTCAATAAGATCAGAGAAAACAACTAAATTACCGCCTCTCCAAACCCCACATTCTACAAAATCTCCTACAACATTTTTTCGTTTTACATGTTTGATTGTTTGAATTAGATAAAAGATAGATTGATAATCTGTCAATGTAAAATCTTTTACTTTTTTTATAAGATTTAAATCAAATTCTGAAGCTTCTGGGAAAAAAAAATTATTCGGTTTTACGTGATCACTATCTATTTTTAATACTTTATAACCAAGAAGATTAAATATTTTTT
>MDTD01187637.1_pt1 | contig 13074 bp, 9 predicted proteins | sample 811221 | NCBI WGS metagenome assembly MDTD01 (sample SAMN05326646, study PRJNA326480) | marine metagenome | isolation source: seawater | place: Pacific Ocean: South West | collected 2011 | reverse complement strand
CAATTTTGTAAAAAAAATTGTTAAAGATAAAACTGGTATTAATATTAATTTAGAAATTAAAATTATAGAATAGTGAAAAAAATTTTAATTTTAGCTGGTGGATATTCAAAAGAAAAAGAAATCAGCATAAAAACAGCAAAAAGTGTTTTTTTTGAATTAAACAAGGATAAAAATTATAATATTAAAGTTATAAATCCTGATGGACAATTTATCAAAGTATTAAGAGAGTTTAGGCCTAATGTAGTATTAAATTTATTACATGGAAGATATGGAGAAGATGGTTATATCCAAGCAATTCTAGAATCAGAAAAAGTCAAATATACTCATTCAGGTGTATTATCGTCCTCGTTGGCAATAGATAAGGATTTGTCAAAGAAAATTTTTATTAAAAATCATATTTTGACACCCAAGTATCTCATATATTCTTATAGAAATCATATCAGTAAATTAAAATTGATAAACAATTTGCAAAAAAAAATTGGTTTTCCTTTAGTAGTCAAACCTCTTAATGAAGGTTCTAGTGTAAACGTTTTTATATGTAATAAAGATAATGTTGTAAAAATATTAAGAAGATTAAAAGAATATGGAGAAGTTATATTTGAAAAATATATACCAGGAAGAGAAATACAAGTTGCAATTTTATCAGAAAAAATACTAGGTGCAATTGAGCTTAAACCAAGAAGAAAATTTTATGATTATCAAGCTAAATACAATCCAAAGGCAAAAACTGAGCATATAATTCCAGTTAAAATTTCTAGCAATCAGTATAATAAAGTAACAAAAATTGCACTAAAGGCACATAGGTTATTAAAATGCAGAGGAGTTTCACGATCAGATTTTAGATTTTATAAAAATAAGTTTTATCTTTTAGAGACAAATACACAGCCAGGAATGACATCGCTTTCATTAGTTCCAGAAATAGCAAAATTTAATAACATTACTTTTAAAAATTTGATAAAAAAAATTTTAAAAGATGCATCAACAAATAAATAAAAAAAAAGTTTATTTTTATATTTTTTCTTTTTTATTTTTAACAACTTTATTTAATCAAAATTTTTTAAAAATATTAAAAGAAAAAATTTCTTTAAATAATATAATTATAAAATCAAATAATTTTGAAATAAGAAATAAAATAAATAATTCTACAAAATACCTAATAAATAAAAATATTTTTTTTATAAATAAAGAATTATTATATAATAAATTAAATAGCTTACTTTTTTTAGAAAATATAAATATAAAAAAAAAATATCCCTCTACAATTATTATAGAAGCAAAAAAAACAGAGTTAATCGCAATAACCTATTTAGACAAAAAAAAATACTTCGTTGGAGAAAATGGAAATCTTATTTTACACAAAAAAATATCTAATAATAGAAGACTTCCTATAATTTTTGGAAAATTTGAAAGTATTAATTTTTTAAAATTAAGAGACGAACTTTCAAAGATAGGTTTTGATAGTAATGAAATTATTAAATACTATTCCCATAAAACTGGTAGATGGGATTTAATTTACAAGGATAATATAATTGTAAAATTACCAATTGAAAATAGAATTAACGCATTAAATTTATTCAATAACTTTAAAAAACAAAAATATATTAAACCTGATACAGTAATCGATTTAAGAGTTCATAACCGGCTTATACAAAAAAATGAGTAAAAAAAATTTTATAAATATATTAGATTTTGGATCTTCTAAAATTAGATTTGCAGTATTTGATAAAGATTTAGTAAAACAATATTCTGCTACACAGTTTGTAAAATATAATACTGATTATTCCAATCATCTTGAAAAAATTACATCTGTTATAAAGCAAGCAGAAAAAAGTATTTCAATGCATATAAAAGATATAATTTTATCTTTAGATCATGAAAAATTATACACTGTAGATTTATCTTTATCAAAAATTCTTGATCGTAAAATTAAAATTACAAAGCTTTATGACTTTTTAATTTTAGAATTAAGGCAAATTTTTAACTCTAATTACAACAATTTTGAAATTATTCATATTGTTTTCAACCAATGTATTATTGATAATAAATCTTACAATCAACTTCCTAAACATATTGAAGAAATAAGTAATATAAAAGTTGATTTCAAAATAATTTCTTTTCCAAAAAAGATAATAAATAATATAAAAAGTATTTTTGCTAAAGTTAATGTTAATATATTAAATTTCTTTTGTACAAGTTATATAAAGTCTTCAACCTACCTAGGTAAATTAAATTTACAAAGTACATGTTTTTTGGAAATCGGTTACAATAGATCAAACTTTATTTATTTTGAAAAAAAACAACTAAAATTTATAAATTCAATACCTATTGGTGGCATGCATATAACGAAAGATATTTCAGAAATATTTAAGATCGCCTATGTTGAAGCAGAAAACATTAAGAGAACTTTTAACAAATCAGAAACTGAGTTTTCATTTGAGGATACTGATAGTGAGGTGAGCGTATCTATTACAGAAATTTTAAAAAAAAAAATTCCAATAAACCTTCTGAAAAAAGTCATTTTATACAGAGTTCAGGAAATAATCGAATTATCATTTAAAAGATCTAACATAAAAAATTATGATATTAATTTAAAAAATTTAGATCTTTTTTTTATTGGAGAAGGTTCAGTAATACTAAATGAGAATTTTTTTCACTTAAGTGATGATTTTGAGTTTAAAAACTTAAATTTTTTTGAAGAAAAAAATGACGAAATTTGCAAGTCAATCTTAGTTCATTTTCAAAATAATTACCAAATACCTAATAAAATAAACAAAAAAATAGGTGTATTTGAAAAATTTTTTAATTTTTTTAGTAAATAATTGCATTTTTTTGTAATATTTCTTGAGTATTTAAATCCTAATTCATTTTATATACAAAATATGTGTCAATACTTACTCAAAAAACATTATCAAAAAAAATATCATTTAAAGGTATTGGTATTCACACTGGTGAAAAAGTAATTTTGAGCATACTTCCAGCATCTCCAAATACTGGAATTGTTTTCAAAAGGACTGATGTAAAAAGTAATAATATAGTTTACCCAAATTACTCAAATGTTACAGATACTACTTTGTGCACAACAATTTCAAATGAACATGGAGTAAAAGTATCAACTATAGAACATTTAATGGGTGCACTATATGGGATTGGTGTTGATAATGCTATTATAGAAATTAATTCACAAGAAGTTCCAATATTAGATGGTTCTGCAAAATTATTTGTTGAAGGTATTAATTCTGTCGGACTAAGGTTCAGCGATCAACCAATTAAAATTATTAAAATTAATAGTAACATTGAGATAAAAGATGGAGAAAAATTTATATCAATTGAAAAATCTAATATTACAGGAGAAATAGATTTTGAAATAAAATATAAAAATAAAATTATAAATACTCAAAAAAATAAAATTAATATCTTTGAAGATAATTTAAAAAATGTTTTTAATTCTAGAACATTTTGTTTGTATGAAGATATTGAAAAATTAAAAAAATTGAATTTAGGCAAAGGTGGAAGTTTAGAAAATGCTGTTGTAATTAAACAAAATAAAATATTAAATTCAGATGGATTGAGAAATGATTTAGAATTTGTAAATCACAAAATCTTAGATTGTATGGGAGATTTATTTTTATCTGGTTATAAAATAATTGGATCAATAAAGTGTTCCCAAGGAGGACATAAATTAACTAATCAGCTATTAAGAAAAATATTTAGCGACAAAACCTACTATTCTTTAATTGAAATTAAAGGTAAACAGTTGCCTCATGCCTTTACAAATTATCTTAGTCTAAAGTCAACAGCTTAATAGCCTAATAGTTAGAATTTTTAAATTTATCTGTTAAAGTTAACAAATGCTTCGATTCCATTTCAAATTAATTTTAATATTAATTTTATTATATTCTTGTTCGAAGAAAGACGAAAATAAAGAGACTATACTTAAAGAAAAAAATTTAGAAACTCAAATGATAGAAGTTTATAATCAGGCAATGAAAGAATTTGAGAGTGGTGATGTGATATATGCTGGCAAAAAATTTAGTGAAGCAGAATTACTTTATCCTCAATCAGTCTGGGCACCTAGGGCAGTCCTTATGTCTGCTTACGGCTATTTCTCCCAAGGATACTATAATGATGCTATAAGTAATTTAGAAAGATTTCTTGTTAAGTATAAAAATCATCCACAGACTGATTATGCTTATTATTTGCTAGCCTTATCTCATTATGATCAAATCATAGATGAAAAAAAAGATATGTATGAGATTATTCAGGCCCAAAAATATTTTGAAAAAATAATTAATGACTATCCAGAAACAGATTATGCACAAGATTCAAAATACAAATTAGAGTTTATTGTAGAAATTATAGCTTCAAAAGAAATGTATTTAGCCAGATACTATGTTCAAAGACAAAAGTGGATACCTGCTATAAAGCGTTTCAAGAACGTTGTAAATAAATACGAAACAACGATTTATGTTGAGGAGGCACTTCATCGATTAGTTGAGCTGCATTACAAAATAGGTCTAACAAACGAAGCACAGAAATATGCATCTATTTTAGGATATAATTATCAGTCAAGTAAATGGTACGAAGCAAGTTACAAAATTTTAAATAAAAATTATAAAACTATAAAATCAAAAAAAAGTACTGAAAAAAATTCTATTTTAGGTAATTTCAAAAAATTGTTTAAATAGTTGCTTTCTAATGAAAAAAAATGAAATTCAAAAAAAATATAATAAAAAAATCAATGAACTTAAAAAACACAATAAATTGTATTATGATTTAAGCAAACCTATTTTAACTGACTCACAATTTGATAATTTAAAAAGAGAAATCTCAAATTTTGAAAAAAAGTATGAAAAGTTAATTGACAAAAAATTATCACTAAATATCGTAGGTTATACTCCATCTAAATCTTTTGAAAAATATAAACATAAGGTCCCAATGCTATCTTTATCAAATGCATTTAATAAAGAAGATTTGATTAATTTTGAAAAAAAAATAATAAATTATTTAAACAGCAATTTAAAAATTGAATATAGTGTTGAACCGAAAATAGATGGAATTTCAGCTTCACTTACATATATAAATAAAGTTCTAAAAATTGGTGTTTCTAGAGGGGATGGAACAACAGGAGAAGTTATTACGGAAAATTTAAAAACTATTAATGATATTCCTCACCATATTAAAGTATCTGACTTTCCTAATGAAGTTGAAATAAGAGGAGAAGTATTCATAAAAAAAAAAGATTTTTTGAAATTAAAAAATATATTTGCAAATCCAAGAAATGCAGCCTCGGGTTCATTAAGGCAAAAAGATCCGAAAGAAACAAAAAAAATTCCTTTAAATTTTGTCGCTTACACATTTGGCCAAATGCAGGGAGCTTCTTTTAGATATCAATCAGATTTTTTAAAATATTTAAAAAAATGGGGTTTTAACACAAACAAAGATAATAAAATATTTAAATCAATAAACGATCTGGTAAAATTCCATAAAGATTTTGAAAATAAAAGATTTGATTTAGATTATGATGTCGATGGGCTTGTTTATAAAGTAAATGATTTAAATTTGCAAGATAGGTTAGGATTTACATCAAATTCACCAAGATGGGCTATAGCTCATAAATTTTCAGCTGATAGTTCAATAACAAAAATTTTAAATATTGAAATTCAAGTGGGTAGAACGGGTGCACTAACCCCTGTAGCCAAAGTAGAGCCTGTTAATATTGGCGGTGTTGTTGTATCTAATGCAACTCTTCACAACGAAGATGAAATTAACCGGAAAGATATAAGAATAGGAGATATTGTAAAAATTGAGAGAGCTGGAGACGTTATACCTCATGTAATTAAAGTTGATAAATCTAAGAGAGGCAAAGATTCAAAAAGTTTTAATTTTCCAATCAATTGTCCATCTTGCGGATCAAAAACACAGAAAGAATTCAATAGAATCACTAAAAAATATGATGCTGTTAGAAGATGTATTAATGAAGGATTTGGATGTGAAAAAATTGCTATTGAAAAAATAAAACATTTCATATCAAAAGAAGCTTTGAATATTGAAGGACTTGGAAAAAAAGTTGTTGAAAACTTCTGGGAATTGAATTTAATTAGAAAACCTCAAGATATATTTTCTTTAAATTATAACCATATTATTAATCTAGATGGATGGGGCAAAATTTCAGTAAATAATTTAAGAAACTCAATTGAAAATTCAAAAACTGTTACTTTGCAAAAATTTATATATTCATTGGGAATAAGACATATTGGTATCGAAAATGCAAAAATAATTAGTGATAATATTAAAAATATATCAGATTTTATAAAAATAGTTATGTCAAAAAAATTTGAAAAATTTTTAAACATTGATGGAATAGGGGAAACTCAAATTAATTCACTTAAAAGTTTTTTTTCTAATAAATCTAATGTTAGTATTTTTATAGAGTTAAGTTCTAAATTAAACATTCAGAGTTCAAAATCAAATAAAGATGGAATTTTAAGAGATAAAAATTTTATGTTTACTGGCAAACTTAAAGGGATTAGCCGAGCTGAAGCTAAATCTTTAATTGAGAAAAATTCAGGAAATACACTTAGCGCTGTAAGCAAAAACCTTGATTTTTTAGTTGTAGGTGAGAAACCAACAAAAAGAAAGGTAGAACAAGCGAAAAATCTTGGTATAAAAATTATTTCTTTAGCAGAAATGAGAAAATTACTTAATTAGATCAATTAACCATTTTTTCTCAGATTTGTTAAGATATTTTGAAAGTTTTGAGTAAACTTGTAAATGATAATCAAATAAGTAATCCTTCTCGTTACGACTTAACATATTAAAATTTATCATATCAACATCTATAGGTACGTAAGTTAAATTTTTAAATTTTAATTTTTTTTTATCAGTATCGATATAAATAAGATTTTCTATTCTTATCCCATAATGATTATTCAAATAATATCCTGGTTCATTACTTAATATCATGCCCTTTTTTAATTTAACTTTATTATTTTTAGAAATACTTTGTGGTCCCTCATGAACATTTAAAAAAAAACCCACTCCATGTCCGGTTCCATGTGAATAATTTAAGCCAACTTTGTTTAGAGGTTTTCTTGCTAAAATGTCAATTTTATGCCCATTAAACTGTTTATCTATTTCACATTTTATAACTCCAATGTGCCCTTTTAATACTCTTGTAAAATTGTTTTTAATATTTTTTTTTACTACTCCAACACAAGTGGTTCTTGTTACATCGGTTGTGCCCCATTTATATTGTCCACCAGAATCAATTAATAAAATATCATCTTTCATAATAACTCTATTTGTTTTCTCTGTAGATTTATAATGAATTATAGAACCATTAGGTCCAGATCCAGCTATAGTATCGAAACTTGGAAATAAATAATTTTTAGATTTTTTTCTGAAATTTTCTAATTTCTTTTCAATTATTTTTTCTGTTACTTTTTTTTTATTTTTCTTAAACCAATATAAAAATTTTGTTACTGCTATTCCATCCTCAATATGAGCTTTTATTGTATTCTTAATTTCAGTTCTATTTTTTAAAGATTTAAATTCGTAAATTGGATCTTCCATATGAGTTATTTTAAATTTACTAGCTATTAAATTTTGCTCATATAAGGAGCAAGTGTTTTTATCTATACAAAAATTTCCATCAACGAATTTACTTATTATTTTAAGTAAACTATTTTCTTTACATAAAATAACATGTTTAATTTTTTTTTTTATTGAGCTCGATATTTTTTTTAGATTAATTGATAAAAATAGCTCACCTTTGTATGTAATTATTATTTTACAATTTGCTAGAGGACTATTTGGCAAATCCTTTCCTCTAATATTTAGTAGCCAGTTTACATTTTCGCTAGCGCTTGTGTATAAGTAATTTATATTATTTTTTTTCATAAAATTTTTTACTTTATTAATTTTTGAAATTGAACTTTCTCCAGAAATAGAATCATCCAAGAGAAAGATAGAATTTTCCACATTTTCTACTTTCTCTTTAAAATTAAACACTGCAGGAATTAAATTAACCTTTTTATCGAAGTACTTTTCGAGCGTATTTTCTGTAAATAATTTTGGATTAAATCCAATGTTAAAATTAAAAATATTAGATAAACTTTTTGGCAAAAAATAGGGAACTTCTAATACTGTAAAATTTTTGCCTGATTGTTTTTTTGCTTGAAGAGTGTACCTTCCATCAACAAATAAATAATTTTTATTTTTTAAAATTAGGGCAAAACCTGCGGAACCTGTAAAATTAGTTACCCTAGATAAATTATTTATTTTTGAATATTCGGTAAAATAATTGTCATTTTTGGGAATAATATAACCATCTAAATTTTTCTTTAAAATAAATTCTTTAATCTTTCTTATCATTTTAATTTTTTTTGATATCTTAACCAGCCTGGACTTCTAGTCTCAGTTTCAAACTCGATGTCTTGATTAAATTCGAACTCACTGGCCTCTTCATCATTAAAATTGTTATTTTTTTTTATAAATTCATCTGGAAGTTCGTCAACAAATCTTGATGCCATACTATCTATCCAATCTCCTTGATAAAATCTATTCATAGTAAATGAAATTTTAGCAATTTTCCTTGCTCTTGTAATCCCAACATATGCAAGTCTTCTTTCTTCCTCGAGTCCATTTTCACCTTTTTCTTCAATACTTTTTTGATGAGGAAACAAACCCTCTTCCCAACCTGGTAAATAAACTATATTAAATTCAAGACCTTTAGATGCATGAAGCGTCATAAGATTAACTTTCTCACTTTCCCAATCTTGATCTAGCGAAGTTGCCAAGGCTACGTGTTCTAAAAAACTTTCTAAATTATCGAACTCTTTCATTGCATTTAGTAGTTCCTTAATGTTTTCAAGTCTATTTTCATTTTCTAAATCTTTTTTATTTTTTAACAATTCGCTATATCCAGACTCATCTAATACAATTTGTAAAAGTTTGTTGTGATTTATTTTATTGCCTAAACTGTATCTCCACTTTTCAAGCAAATTTAATAATGAGCTTAATCCCAATTTTGTTTTTGGTTTTATCTTATTTAATTCTATCAATTTTCTTGAAGCAATTTCTAATGAGCATTGATTTATTTTTGCATATTCAGATATTGTTTTTATTGTTGTTTCACCAATTGATCTTTTAGGAACATTAATTATTCGTTCAAATGATAGATCATCCATAGGTTGGCTTATACATTTTAAATAAGCCACACAATCTTTTATTTCAGATCTCTCATAAAATTTAATCCCACCAATAATTCTATATGGAATACCCACTTTCAAAAACCTCTCTTCAAATTCTCTTGTTTGAAAAATTGCTCTAACTAGAATTGCAATTTCATTTAAAGAATGTTTTTTTTTAAAATTTTCAATTGTTGAGCTAATTTCAACTGCTTCATCTTTGACATTTCTAAAGCAGTCTAATGTGATAAGCTCACCTTCTTCTTGTTTAGTATACAAAGTTTTTCCAACTCTATTTTGATTATGCTCAATTAATTTTGAAGCAACATTTAAAATATTTTGGGTAGATCTGTAATTTTTTTCTAATCTAATTATTTTTGTCTTTTCATATATTTTATCAAATTCTAAAAAATTTTTAATTTCTGCTCCTCTCCAACTATAAATAGACTGATCATCATCTCCCACGCAACAAAGATTTTTATTAATTTTTGATAAATATCTTAGCCATTCACTTTGAATAAAATTTGTATCTTGATATTCATCAACTAATATATATTTAAATTTTTTTGAATAAATATTTGTAATGTCTTGATATTTTTCGAAAATTTTGAGTGTATGTAAAATTAAATCACTAAAATCTGCAGAATTCAAATCTTTAAGTTTTTGTTGGTAAATTTTATAAACATTTAAAAAATTTCTTTCTAAAATTTCTTTTTTTTTTAAATTTACATTTTCAGGGTAGAAACCTTTATTTTTCCATTTATCGATAACCGATAAGATATATTTAGGTGATATTTTTTTGATGTCTATATTTTCTGCTTTACAAATATTTTTAATTAATCTTGCTTGATCATCTTGATCTATAATTGTAAAATTTGACTTTAAACCAACTGCATCAGCATGCTTCCTTAAAATTTTTGCGCTTATAGAATGAAAAGTTCCCAACCATGGCAGTCCTGTAGCTTCTTTTTTCAAAAGTTTAGACACTCTATTTTGCATTTCTTTAGCCGCTTTATTTGTAAACGTAACAGCAAGTATTTGATTTGAAAAAGCTTTATGACTTCTTATTATATGAGCAATTCTTGATGTTAAAACCTTAGTTTTACCAGAGCCTGCTCCAGCCACTATGAGAAGTGGGCCGTCTAGATGCAAGACCGCTTCTTGTTGCTTTTCATTTAAATTTGACAAATAATCAGATTTTAACATATTTTCTTTAGTTTATTGATCTTATAATTTTAATGAATAGAATTAAGCAAAATAAAATAAATTTCACATTAATTTTAATTGTACTTGCAATAATTTTTTCATCATTATCCATTTTATCTTTACCAGTTTTATTTAATTATGAAAGTAAAGTTACAAAAATTCAAAATAATTTTTACAAAAATTTTAAAATTTATCTTAAATCGTCAGGAAAAATTTCATATAAACCATTTCCAAAACCACACTTGGTAGTAGAAAATGCCATACTAGGATTATCTAAATCTAAAAATTTTGATAATTTAATAAATACAAAAAATTTAAAAATTTCTATTTCTTTAAGAGATATATATTTAAGTTCATTTAGAAATTTTATTTCTACAGAGATTTTGAATACAAATTTAGAATTCAAGATTTCTGATATAAAAGAATTGAGGAAACATTTATACAAAAAAGTTCATAAACCTATAATATTTAATAATTGTAAAATTTTCTTAAAAAACGCTATTGGAGAGGTGATCTTAATAGCTCCGATAAAAAATATCGCATATAAAATTAATAACAAAACAAAAATAAAAAATTTTAAAATTAATGGTGAGGTTTTTGGAATAAATTTTAAATCTGAGTGGAAAAGAAGTTATGAAAATCCAGAAACTACAATTCATAATATAGACACATTTAATCCAAATATAGAAATAAAAAATATTTTTAAATTCAATGAAACTAAAAGCTTTTCAGGAAATTCATTAATTTACTACGGTCAAGATAAATTAGAATATAAGATACAATTTAAGGAGGGAATTATTAATGTAACTTCTCCAAATAAAAACTATACAAATTTTAATATAGATAGCAACATTAGACTTTCTCCATTTTTTTTTAAAGGAGATATCAATATAAAAAATAAAAAAGTAGAAAATATTATCGATTATTTTTTAATTAACTTTTTTTTATACGATAAAAATAATTTAGGGAATTTAAATGGAGAATTAAAAATTAAATTTAGTGACTTAAAAAATAAATTAATAAAAAAAGGTGAAATTGATTTAAAAATTACTGAAAAGAAAATAAATATAAAATTTATGAATTTTTATATTGATAAAATTGGAAAAATGGAAACATTTGTCGATTTTAGACAAGATAAAAGTGATATTATATTTGTTTCAAAAAATAAGTTAAATATAGAAAATCATATTGAATTTGCAAAAGTTTTTCAAATTGGATCAAAAAAAGCTAAACAAATAAAGTATATTTATTTTGATTTAGAAAAGAATGTCGGTGATTCAAATTTTAGTATTTCAAATGTGAGGATTAATAATAATCAAAATATTAAAAATGTAGGAGAAATTTTCTTAGTTAAAAATATTCAGAATTTAAGATCTCATATTAGAAAACTTATAGATTAATCTGGCTTAATCATTTTTGAAGGGTCAATCAATAAATCATATTCTTTTTCACTAATAAGCCCTGATTTTATTACTTCCACTTTAAGTTTGGTACCATTGTCCAATGCTTTTTTTGCTATCTTTGCAGCTTTATCATAACCAATTTTTGGAGCTAAAGCAGTTACAAGCATTAATGAATTATCCAAGTGTTCTTTAATTTTTTTTTTGTTAGCTTTAATACCATTTACGCAATACAAACTAAAATTTCTTACACTGTCTGCCAATATGTCGATAGATTGTAAAATATTGTATGCAATTAATGGTTTAAAAACGTTCAGTTCAAAATGTCCATGACTACCCGCAACAGTTATTCCAGTATGATTACCTATTATTTTTGCACAGACCATTGTAACCGCCTCACATTGAGTAGGATTAATTTTTCCCGGCATTATTGAAGACCCGGGTTCATTTTCTGGAAGCAAAAGCTCTCCATATCCTGCCCTAGGTCCAGAACCTAAAAATCTTATATCATTTGAAATCTTCATTAAGGCAACAGCACATGAATTTAAAGATCCAGAGAAATTAACTATTGCATCATGTGCAGCTAACTCAGAAAATTTATTTGGTGCTGGTTTGAAATTTATTTTACAAAAATTTTTAATTTCTTTAATGATTTTTTTATCAAAATTCTTTTTTGAATTTATTCCAGTTCCAACCGCAGTCCCACCTTGAGCTAAATAGAAAATATCATTTAAACAATATTTAATTCTTTCTATACTTTTTTTCACTTGATCATGATAGCCTGAAAATTCCTGACCAAGTGATAAGGGAGTAGCATCCTGAAGATGCGTTCTACCAATTTTAATAATATTTTTAAATTCTGTACTTTTTTTTTGCAAAGAAGTTTCCAGTAGTTTTAAACTTGGTAAAAGTTTTTTTTGAGTCTCTGTTGCTACAGAAATATGCATCGCTGTAGGAAAAACATCATTTGTCGACTGAGATTTATTAACATGATCATTAGGGTGTACGGGTTTTTTTGATCCTTTTTTTCCTCTTAAAATTTCAATAGCTCTATTTGCTATCACCTCATTTACATTCATATTGGTCTGTGTTCCAGATCCAGTCTGCCAAACTTTTAAGGGAAAGTTTTCATCCATTTTTCCAGAAATAACTTCATTAGACGCTTTGATTATCGAATTCGAAATTTTTGGCGAAATTAACTTATCTTTTTGATGGACTATAGCAGCACTTCTCTTAATTATTGCAATTGATCTTATTATTGAAGATGGCACATTTATCTT
>MDTD01139408.1_pt1 | contig 13074 bp, 7 predicted proteins | sample 811221 | NCBI WGS metagenome assembly MDTD01 (sample SAMN05326646, study PRJNA326480) | marine metagenome | isolation source: seawater | place: Pacific Ocean: South West | collected 2011 | reverse complement strand
TCGATTGTCACACCATCTTCCTGAGCATTGACAATAGCTCCGGAACAAATTGCCACGAATACAAAACTAATGACCTTTGAAACAAATTTCATTGGTACTTCTCCTGCCTTAATGTTTTCAGTATGAATCCTGAATTGTCTTGAGTTATCTAGATTTTATCAAATCCAATACGTGCTTCAATTACCACGTCAAAAAACCACGGCTTACAATTCCCAGCCCCGGCGATATTGTTTATGTATTAATTGTTGTGCTTTTTCAGAGTTCATTACTTTCAGCTTCCTGGAATTCCATTCCAGTTCTTCACCACTCTGATAGGCCACCGTGCCCAACAACACTGACTCGGTCAAGGCTCCTGAATAATCAAAATTACATGTTGTTCCACCATCTTCTTTAATGGCTTGTAACCATTCGTTGTGATGGCCAATGGAGTCTGGAATCCATGGATCAGGGACTCGATGTTCAATTTGTTGTCCTGCGGGAGAAAAAACGATGTGGCGAGAATAATCCGAAAGGATCATTCCTTGAGACCCAATAAACAACTGGCCTCCGCCCCAGGGAGAGATAGGATTGCCTACCAGGTCTTTAAGCCCTTCAATCTCCCTTGGTTTTTTACCGCTATCGTACCAAGTCAGATGAACCGGTGGTTTCTTACCACGAGCCGGATACTGATAATCCACAATGCACCATGCTGGTGTACTGACTGGATCAACCTCAGGCCCCTGAGCCTTCACTCGTACAGGGTTGCGTAAATCCAAAGCCCAGTGAGCCAAATCCATAAAATGGCAACCGAAATCTCCAAGTGAGCCTCGGCCGTAATCCCAGAATTTACGCCAGTTAAACGGATGAATATCTGCGCAGTAGTCTCGTTTTGGGGCAGGCCCCAGCCATAAATCCCAATCAACATGTGCCGGCCTTTCAGCCTTCACGAATTTCGCTCCGGTGTAAACCGCTCCTGCCCAGACGTGTGCCCGATCAACTTTACCAATCGTTCCTGACTGTATTAGCTCAACAACACGTCGGTAGTTTCCTAACGCATGAATCTGAGTCCCCATCTGAGTTTTCAGCTTGTTTTCGTTGGCTAGCCTAGCAAGCGTTCTGGCTTCATAGACGGTATGCGTAAGTGGTTTTTCACAATATACGTGTTTTTTCATCCGCAATGCCATGGCCGCGGCTGGTGCATGAGTGTGATCAGGAGTGCTAACAATTACCCCATCAATTTTTTCAGACTCTTTTTCCAGCATGACTCGGAAGTCGGTGTATTTCCTCGCATTCGGAAACGCCTGTGTTCCTGTTTCCAGCAATTTGGAGTCAATGTCGACCATCGCAATTAGATTCTGAGTTGCACAGCCTTTAATGTTTCCCGCTGCTCGACCAGTTACACCAATCGCTGCCAGATTTAGGCGTTCATTAGGAGACGAAGATTCCTCTGCGGGTGTTGGATTAACAAAAACCCCTGAACCAATAACGCTTGCCCCAACGGCAGTAGTAAAATGACGGCGGTTAAGTCGACGTTTATTCCCTGACATGTTTATCTCCCTCGAGCCAATACCGGCCTGGTCAGTCCATTAAATACAAATCCATTATAGAGCATTCAAACCTGAATTACTCTGATTTCACCGCAGACTGTTTCCAGAGAAAATAAGCAGTAGAATGGTGTAAAAGATGTATACAAATCTCAAAACCCACTGAAACCCAGTAAGGAAACACCGGCCATGGCAAGTGTGCAGGACAAAGTCATAATCATCACGGGAAGCACTTCAGGCGTCGGTGAAGCCTGTGCTATTGAAGCTGCCAAAAACGGAGCTGCCGGCATTGTCATTACAGGCCGTGACAGTAGTCGCGGCAATGCCGTGCGGCAAGCTGTGGAAGATTTGGGAACAGATGCAATTTTTGTGGCGGCCGAACTGGCCGATCCGGAACAGTGTCGTAATATCGTTGCCCGTTGTGATGAACAATGGGGCCGGGTTGACGGATTGGTCAATAGTGCAGCAGACACCAACCGGGGCACGATTGAAGAGACCACTGTAGAATTCTGGGACTACCAGATGAATGTCAATGTACGAGCCCCATTTTTGCTGACTCAGCATTGCGTGAAGATTATGCAGCGGGAGAAAATTGCGGGCTCGATCGTCAACATTTTATCCGTAGCCGGATTTTGTGGTATGGACATCTTATGTTCGTACAGCACCACTAAAGGGGCCTTGAGAACACTTACCAAGAACAATGCCCATGCTCTACGTCGCCATCAAATACGCGTCAATGGCATCAACCTCGGCTGGACTGACACTCCTAAAGAACACGTCGTACAACGAGCTCAGGGAAGCCCGGACGACTGGCTGGAAACGGCAGAAGCGGCGTCTCCGTTTGGCCGACTACTGAAAGCTGACGATGTTTCTAAGCTCGTGAATTACCTATTGAGTGACGAATCCGGAATCTTAACCGGCTCATGTATTGACTATTCACAACGAGTGATGGGAGTCTTCCCGCCCGAAAATGTTGTCATGGATTAAGTCTGAAAACCACTTACATTCAGTTACTCAAATAAGACGTGCTCCGCGTCACCGCCCGACTGTATATAAGCCAGCAAATCCAGAATTTCTTCACGTGTCAGAGTATTGAGCAGCCCGACCGGCATCATCGATGTCTTACCCGGAAGAATTTCGTCCACCTCGTTTGCCTTGATCTCAATGACTGCGGACGGCGCCTTGGGGTCAATCGCAACAGTTAACTGCTGATCATTCTGATCCAATATTCGTCCCTGATAGATCTTACCGTCCAAAGTGATTATCGAATGTGTTTTGAACTGATCCGACACCTGCACCGATGGTTCGATGATTTCTCTCAATAAGACCTGCGAACTATAACGACGGGCGGCTCCCGTTATATCAGGGCCCAGAATTCCTCCAATGTTGCCAAAACGGTGACATTGGATACAAGTTGCCGTCGTGAACATCCGTTTTCCAACTTCATACGAGCGTCCTTTCGGGAGATTAGAAGCGTCGGTTAATAAGTCATCGATTTTCCAATTTTTGATAAACTTTCGGGGAGTTGGAGATCCCGTAGGTACTGCACTTTCAATTTCCGCATGGATTAACGAATCAAAACTCTGTTGCTGACCACTGGACAGCCGCGACACAAAATCTGCCCGCATACGCTGAACATAAATCTGATAGTGTCCACCTCCTATAAAATCGCCAAGAGCTGCAGCTTGCTCAGCATCATTCATCCTGCGTAAATACGTTTCCTGGCTTTTGTTATTCCAGCCTTCTTCCGCCACTCGAAGAGTCATGCCATAGAAGAGTAAATCTTCCTGAGTTCGGGCAGATTGCATCAGGGGAACAAATGATGAAATCGCACTCGGCTTGCGCAGGTAAACCAGCATACGGCAGATTTCATGGTTGAGATCTGTATTCTCTGCTGGTAGCAAATTCTGTACGACTTCCCCCAATTCCTCTTTACTACCATCGCCAACACTTTCAACTCGGGCAAATCCCACATTTAATGCCCTTATCCAGTCCAATTGCTGCCGCGAATCCATTTTTCGAGTATCAAGAGCCATCAGTTTTTCGACGGCGTCGTGCTTCTGAAGACTGTCTCCACAACGAATCAAAGCAAGCAACGATTGAACAGCCACGTCTGCTCGAGATTGCTGTAATGCCCGGGATGCCCACTGGTCAAGTGGCTGATGTTCCAGGGCGATTCGAGCTGCGTAACGAATATGACGATCCTCATGACTCAGTGATTTCCAGATTGTACTAATCTGCTTACCAGCGTTTACACCATGAAACTGCTCTAGCTGTCGCCGCGTCGCTCGCAAATCAATCGTTTCACGAGATTCCTTTTCAATGAATTCGTCTTCTTGGTCACCTATATATGTGACACGGTAAAGTCCTGACTGAGTACGCCGCCCACCGATCGTAATATACATGGCACGATCATGAGGGTTAATGATGACATCTGTAAGCGGTAAGGGAATCCCCGATAGGAATTCGTTAAGTTCACCTGAATAACTACTCCCATCCGGGCTTAATTTAACGCTGTAGAGTTTTCCGTAAGTCCAGTCACTGATAAACAACGAGTCCTGCCAGTATTCAGGAAAATCCGCACCATAACCAAAGGTAATCCCAGTGGGTGATCCCTGACCTACATCTACAACCGGAGGAAGGTTATCAATGAAATAGGGAAGCCACTTGCCAGTTCCAAACCGCCAACCAAATTCGCCGCCGCTGACAACGTGACAAACTCTCGTAGGGCGATACCAGGGGGTGCCAATGTCCATTTCCATATCAGCATCATAGGTAAACAATTCACCGTCTTTGTTAAACGCCAGATCAAAGGGATTTCTAAATCCTGCGGCTACCAGATCCCAAACTGTGCCGTCCGGCGAAACCTGACAGACCCACCCTCCCGGAGCCATTACATTCGTGTTATGACCATTGCTACAAGGCTGGCGAGGCAATAGTTGGTCTTCACCCCAGTTATTAGGTAACCGGAAATGACGGACTCCTTCAGGCAGTGCTGTATTATTGCCGGCCACGACATAGAGAGATTTTTTATCGGGCGAAAGCACTATACTGTGAGGACCATGTTCGCCCCCCCGACCTGGCAGTAACTTAAGCACTTCCACTTTATCCAGCTGATCGTCTCCATCAGAGTCTGTCACTTTATACAGCCCGGACTCGTATTTACCGCCTTTATTGACAACAACGTACAAAGCGTCAAACGCATAAAGTAGCCCCTGAGCTTCTCCTAAATCGACATTAATCTTTTCAAGCTTAACGGCGCCTGTCCCACCGATAGGCGGCGGAGTGACTCTCAATAGACCACCGTACTGATCACAAACAATTAATCTTCCCTGGTCATCTGATGTCAGACTCACCCAGGAACCCTGAGTCGCTTTAGGAACGGAATACAGTAACTCCACTTGAAAGTCTTCCTGGATTACAAGTCCATCCGGATCAGTAGCCTGCTCAGCGGGCGGAGCATCAGAAGCGACAATTTCGATCGATTCAATCCTCATTTTCATTTCCCGAGAGCCGGGGTCGATTCGTAATGCGACAAGCGGAGCTTCCGTGTAGAAATAAGTCTCATACGTCCCAACACTTTTTCCACGACCCGCCATTTTGAACCGCACAGACCTCCCTTCACTAGTTCCGGGATTCTTTGTCGTAGTCCAGAAAATCTGGCTGTTCAAAGTCCCTTGAACAGCAGCTTTAATAATGATTCTTTTCCATCCCGCAGGGCCTGAAACATCTGCAATCATATGCGGGTCTCCTCCGGTCGAAGTAACGACGAGCCCGTTTTCAGAAGGGTCAAGTTTGATTTGCGACAATGGTTTCCACTGGGAGAAGTCTGCCTGAGACTTCCAGGCCTTGATGGATTCTGTTTCCTGCTGCCAGGCAATGATTCTATCAAGGCTTACCGTGGAAAAGATTGCCAGCATACAAATAAACAGAACTGAACAACGATGGGTAAAAGGATTGTATGACATGATGAAGGTGCCCTTTGAGCGTCACAACCGATTGAAGTCCTCAAAACATCCATTGTAACCAAAACCATGACAGCATCGTTACACTCGCTTGACGCAAACAAATCGATCAATGCCAATTGGAGGATTGATCGCTTTCAGGTAATCTTAATAGCCAACACCATCATTGTTTATTCTGCACGCCATTCAGACTGACCCGCTTTTCATGCCAGCCACAAACATTATCAATGACATCCCGCTAATAGATACACACTCACATCTCGACAGTGATCAATTTGACGGAATTCGGGCAACGATTATGGAGAATACATCACGCGCCGGAATTGAAAAGATGATCTCCATCGGGTGCAGTTGGGGATCGAGCCAAAAATGCTTGTATCTGACTTCGGTCTATCCAAACGTCTTTGCTTCGGTGGGCATTCATCCAAATTACACCAGTGATGCGGCACCTGATCACTGGGACCGAATCGTTGCGATGTCACAACACCCTAAAGCAGTTGCCCTAGGAGAAACTGGCCTCGACCGATACTGGGATTTCTGTCCATTCGAATTACAACAGGACTACTTTGATCGACACATCCGTCTGAGTCAGAAAACTGGAATTCCCTTTGTTGTGCACATGCGTGAGTGTGAGCAGGACATTCTTGACATGCTGATTGAAGCGAGGCAACGAGGGCCTTTACGAGGTGTGATGCACTCGTTTACTGGTGATCTGAGCATGGCGCAGCAGTGTCTGGAATTGGGAATGTACATTTCGTTCGCTGGAATGGTGACATTTAAGAAAAACCAATCGCTTCGTGATGTTGCGGCAACTATTCCATTGGATCGACTATTAGTCGAAACTGACAGTCCCTACCTGTCACCTCATCCACTGAGAAGCAAGCGTCCTAACGAGCCCGCATTCATGGTACATACAGCCCAATGTCTGGCAGATGCCAAGGAATTACCATTGCCTACTTTGGCAAATATTACGGTGCAGAATACCTATCGACTGTTCGACAGGATGCACTCTTAACCTACACTCGAGTTACTCGACTCGGCAAGCTTCATGAAGCGTCTGCCGTTTCGCCGGACACGATTTCCTGGAAGGTTTCGAGGTGAGCCTGAGCATTACCAAGAATTTCTTCCGCGATCGCTCTATCTCGCGTATCTACTTCAAGAGAATTGACACATTGCAGGATAACATCAATGTCATCCTGTTGCGTTACAAGCAGGACATTAAGCAGATAGTCCAAGGACACATCGTGAAAGCTTGTAAACGTTAACGGATATGCACCGGGCTGTACAATTCCACCCAATTCAAGTATCCGTTCACCGAGAACTTTGACACTTCGTTCCTGATCTTCAATCGCGTCTTTAACTAAAGCCATCGATTCTTCCTGACCGTAAGCGACCCATGGCTCGGCGTATTTTATGTAGGAGACGAGTGAAGCGTTGTAAACGCCAAGCATTCGATTCAGGATGTCAATTGTGCTACTCATTTTTTACTATCCGTTTTATCTCTGACTCATTCGTTGCTTAGCTGATGAAATTTTTGACCGCTTCGTCAGCAAAACCAGCCACCCATTGCCAGCAGACGATTAGAAAAACAGTTGGAATCGTGACCAGAACAATGTAAGCCATTTCAAGCTTACCAACTGGCCTATCCCCGAAGTGGTGCTCATCATTTGGCTCACCCATGACCATGGTCTTAATTACCCCAAGATAATAGAAGAGACTGATGGCCGTGTTAATTCCACCGGCAAGCAGCAGAATTAGTAAGGCCGACGAGCCGGCAGAGCTATATCCATCCGCCAATGACGCGAAAATTGCAAATTTCCCCAGAAATCCGGAGAGAGGAGGAAGGCCTACCAAACTAAAGAAAATCAACGCCAGGCTAATAACCAGAACCGGTCGGCTTTTGACCATGCCTGAATAATCTTCAATTTCTTCACTGCCAACATAGTTTCGCAGGAAGGCAATAATGGCAAACGCTCCCAGATTCAAAAACGTGTAAACCACGATGTACTGAATCAAGGCACTAGCAGCTTCTTCTGCTGCTTGATTATTAGTCCCCAGCATCACCATGAGAGGTGAAATCGCCATCATCATATAACCCGCATGCGCGATGGTCGAATAGGCTAACAGACGTTTAATATTCTTTTGACCATAGGCTGCCAGATTACCAAAGGTCGCGGTTACCACTGCAAAGAAGGCAACCAATAAGCTGATGAAATTACGGACAGGCGTCAAAGCTTCATCGTGTACTTGTTTAATTTCGATCCGAGGATCGACTTCGACCATTGTTTCCGCAATCTCCTGATCAGCATGGGTGGACTCTTCCACTGCAACTTTTTCGACCGGTGTTGACGATTTAACATCGACATCGTCCCGTTCGAACGTCACCATTTGCGTAGCCGATAGACCACTTTGAATTGTTTCCTGCTGAACACTGATAGTCTGAGGAGGCTCAATTTGATTAAGTGGTACAGAGCCAAGACCAACAGCAAGTCGCAACAGCAACGCCAACGCGGCAGCTTTAGACGCAACACTCAGGAAGGCATTCACTTCAGCACAAGCTCCGTGAAATACATCTGGAGCCCAAAAGTGGAAGGGGACAGCCGAAAGCTTAAAAGCGATGCCAACTGCAACCATGACTGCGGCTAGACATAGCACAGCCTGTTCACCAAGTCCTGCTGCCGGAATGATTTCAGCCAGAGACAAAGCCATCGTCGGCAAATGAGCGGTCCCAGCCAAACCAACCAACAAGGAAATCCCATACAACATCACTCCGGCTGCACCTGCTCCGTAGATGGCGTATTTCAAGGCAGATTCACTTCCACGCTTACGACCTTTAATTAGTCCGGCGAGCACATACGACGGGACACCAGCCATTTCGATTGCCATAAATACGATTAACAAGTGGTTGGCTGAAGCCATCAAACACATACCCAGTGTGGATCCGAAGACCAGCGAATAGACGTCAGCGCCATCTTCTTTGTCCGGTACTCCGGAAATTTTGGTGAAGATGAGAAACAATACTAAAAAGAGCATCAGGATCGAGCGAATTGCTACTGTTAATCCGTCGTGTACTAACAATCCCGTAAACAATTCTTCGCTTTGAAGGCTACCACCAAACAGCTGCAGAGGATTACTTGAAATTAGCCCGACGACCGCTCCGGTCAATGCGACCCAAAACAAATCTATCCTGTTAGTAATCAACCGCACAGCCAGAAATAATGTGATAAAGACACACAACGTGATCTCCGGCATAAACAGCCCTAGGCTATTGGCCGAGTCCGCTTTGAGGGCGTCTATCAGTTGATAAAAGTCAGTTGTTGATTCCATTGGTTTTTTAACTTTTGGAAAAGTTGTAATTCACAAAACCGTATTTCGATATTTGGTTTCAGTTAGTTGGACAGTGCAATATCTGAAGATGTTGACGAGTCAGCAGTTTCACCTTCGCTGTGTGCTTCACCTTCTTCGGCATCATCACCTTCGTCATCAGCTTCAACTTGTGACTCGTCAGCTTCTTCTGCCTGTGCAAGTGCGTTTTCATAACCCACTCGCCATTCATTCAATGAAGTAACCTGTTGATCGACCGTTGCATCCATGTATTGAATCAGTGTGTTCGGGAACACACCGAAGAATATGGCCAGTGCAAGTAAGATCGCTCCAGTAGAGAACTCGCGTGAGTTCACTGGCTTAATTTCTTCTGCGTGAGGTCCGGTGTACTCAGGTCCCAGATAGACCCGTTGTAACGTCCAAAGGATATATCCCGCCGTGAAAATCACAACGCTGGCGGAAATAATGGCCAGCAAAGGACTGAATCTCCAAACACTCAGGACAACTAAAACTTCACCGATAAAACCACATAGCCCAGGAAGCCCCAATCCGGCAAAGAAGAGTCCCATTGCCAACGCGGTATACTTCGGCATTAAGCCATAGAGCCCACCAAACTCATTAAGATTTCGATGGTGAACCCGGTCATAGATAATACCGACCATAAAGAACATCCCGGCGGATGATATCCCGTGGCCAATCATCTGATACATCGCACCTGTGATTCCCATCTTCCAGTAGTCTCCGTTGCCCATCATACTCCAGACACCGAAGCCAACAACGACATATCCCATGTGACTAACCGAACTGTAGGCAACCACTCGTTTGAAATCCGTCTGTGCTAGTGCGGCAAACGCACCATACACCATGCTTCCCACCCCTAAGCCGACAACGACATAGGACAGCTCCAGACCGCCTGCGGGACAAATCGGGTAACAGATACGAATGATACCGTAACCGCCCATTTTCAGAAGCACACCGGCCAAAATCATCGAAATAGGCGTCGGGGCTTCCACATGAGCATCTGGCAACCAAGTATGAACAGGAATCGAGGGTACTTTGACGATAAAGCCAATAAACAGTAGCAGGAAGCACCACCATTGAAGTTCAGCACTAAAACAATCGGTGGTCTGAGCGAGCTCTGCCAATGCAATCAAATTAAAGGTATGCACCGGACCAGTGGCTTGAGCAACCGTATCTGCGACACCAGCTGTAATAATGTGATCATTGGTAAGAGTGGTAAGTATGGCAGGGTCAAGCAAAGTCAGGTCACTATTGAAATAGATCATCAGGATCGCGATCAACATCAGGACTGAGCCGAGCAGAGTGTAAAGAAAGAATTTAATGGCTGCATATTCACGACGCGGGCCACCCCAAATGCCGATGAGAAAATACATTGGCAGAAGCATAACTTCCCAGAACACATAGAACAGGAAGAAGTCGAGTGCCAGGAAGACGCCGATCATTCCGGTTTCCAACAAGAGAAACAGAATGCAGTACGCTTTTACATGTTTTTTAATAGACCAGCTTGCCAGAATCGCCAAAATACTCACACCTGTGGTCAGCAGAATTAGCGGGAAGCTGATCCCATCAATACCCATCGCATAAGCGATGTTAAATGAGGGAATCCATTCGGCACTGAACGCGTTTTGCATCGAAGACGCCGCAGCGTCGAACGCCGTATCACTTGAAAACAGAAAGGCTCCGAGTGTGACAAGAAACGTAAAGATACCAAATGCCAATGTTGCCCCGAGCAACATATTCTGATTCTCTTTCTCATTGACTCCGTCTTCGTCCTTCTTGCTGGGCATGAAAGCGATACAAAGTGCTCCAAGAGTTGGTAGAAATACAATTAAGCTGATTAATAACATGTGTTTACTCTTCCAATTGTGGTGAAGCGGGGAGCTTCGAGTTATAGGAAAAAGAGTTTCTTTTAGTTCAATTCAAAATGCTCTATTTGGTATTGGCCGCAGCCGGATCCCACATAAAGCTAACAAAGACAAAAATTGCCACTGCACCAATAACGATAAACAAAACGTATTGACGCAGATTTCCGGTTTGAATCCGTCGTAGTGAAGTCCCCACCCGGTAAACCGAGCGACCTAACCAGTCAACGAATCCATCGATCACAAATCCATCCGCAACCTTCGTCCAAACATTTGCGACTCTCTTTGTCGCTCGAGCGGAGAAGTGAAGGATTGTGTCAAAAATATTCTTATCAATGGCTGAGACAAAAGCACCGATGACTTTGGAAGGCTTCACAAAAAGGAAGTCATACAGTTCATCGAACCACCACTTGTTTCGCAGGAAGCTGTGAATACCCGAAAACTGCTCCTTCACCTCTGACGCTTTAAGGTACTTACTCGGCGGAGTGGCATACATTAAGAATGCCAGCGTAATTCCGATAATTCCTGACAAAGTAGCAAGTAAGGTAACCGGGAATTTCACTCGAGACATATGACTTAAGTGTTCGTCCGGCACTTGGATATCAGAACCTAAACCAGCCAGAGTCTGACCAGCAACAGCTTCAGGTCTGGCCGCTTCCAACATATACCCCAGTTCCGTACCGGGCGATAACGGATTAGTCCAAGCTACGCCAATGGCCATAATCGACAAAATTAGCAGCGGGTGAACCATACGAGGGTATTCATGAGCGTGAGAGAATCTTTCTTCATCTCGAGGTTTACCAACAAACGTCATGAACCACATGCGGAACATGTAGAAGGCCGTAATAGCAGCACTTCCCAGAGCAATCCAGAAAAATGGGCCGCCAAATGCCCAACCATTGTGGTCTCCCCAACTAAAAGCCTGTTCCAAAATGGCGTCTTTGGAATAGTAGCCACTCGTCCCAATGACAAAGGGGATTCCGGCACCAGCAATGGCAAGACAGGCAATAAACATGGTCCAGGCCGTAATTGGTATTTTCTTACGGAGCCCGCCCATTTCAGTCATTTCATTTGTATGAACGGCATGAATGACGGAGCCGGAGCCCATAAACAGCAAAGATTTAAAGAAGGCGTGAGTAAACAAGTGCATGAGGCCAGCCACCCAACCACCGACACCAAGCGCCATAATCATGTAGCCCAGTTGAGAAATAGTGGAATAGGCCAATACTTTCTTGATGTCGGTTGCAACGATAGCAATCGTCGCTCCGATAAACAACGTAATGGTTCCAATGATAGCGATCACAAACAATGCTTCCGGCACCAGCATCGGGAAAAACCTTCCTACCAGAAATACACCCGCGGCAACCATGGTCGCCGAGTGAACGAGTGCTGAAACCGGTGTAGGACCTTCCATCGCGTCAGGAAGCCAAATATGAAGAGGGAACTGTGCACTCTTCCCTACACATCCGCAGAAGATTCCGAGTCCACCAACAATCATGAGCCAATATCCAAGTGGTGACTTATCTTCTTCAGCCCGAGCCGCATTGATTTGGTTTAATGCTTCATCATCGGAAATACCATTTTCTTTAGCATATGTATGAATTTCATCCGCATAAAACTCAGTCGCAAATCCGCTGGGAATCGATGTTTCCACGCCAGGATGCGTATGTCCGTAAGAGGCCACAACCTCAGTATGGGTTCCGGCTTCCCCCATTTGACTGAACAATTCGTCGTAATTAAATGTTCCAAATCCCGTCCAGAAGATCATTAAACCGATAATCATTCCGAAGTCACCAACACGGTTTGCGATAAACGCTTTGTTGGCAGCGGTGGAGGCACTTTTACGTTCTACATAAAATCCAATCAGGAAAAATGAACAGATACCAACCAACTCCCAAAATACGAAAGTCATGGCAATATTACCGGCCAATACCAGTCCCAGCATGCTGAAACAGAAGAGTGACAATGCCTGGAAAAATCGCGGATAGCGACCTTGTCGGTGACAGTGGCTGCCATCCGGCATGATGACTTCATGATCGACAAACTGGTAGTCTTCCTCACTGACATCTTCATCACCATGCCCTGCGTGCGCGTGGTCGTCATGATGATCATCACCTGCATCGTCCGACGCACCAGTCAACCATTTGTGATAGAAGTTCCCCAAAAACCGGTGGTGCTCAGGATCCACGTGATGGTCACGTTTACTCTCAGGTAACTCATCATCCATATACTTTGATGCGTACCAATGAATCAGCGTGGCAATAAAAGTCACCATGCAGAACATCGCAATCGTCAATGAATCAATGTAATAGCCAATCGACAGTGTCAGATCACCGAATGTTCCGAGCGTGTAGTATTCACCATGCGATGCTTTGAACG
>MDTD01155045.1_pt1 | contig 13075 bp, 9 predicted proteins | sample 811221 | NCBI WGS metagenome assembly MDTD01 (sample SAMN05326646, study PRJNA326480) | marine metagenome | isolation source: seawater | place: Pacific Ocean: South West | collected 2011 | reverse complement strand
TTAAAAATTTCTTATTTAAAATTTTCTTATAGATTTTATAAATTTGATTCTTATTTAGAAGAATTAAGTTTTTTTTGATTTCTTTAATCAAGAAAATAAATCTAAAATGGAAAAAAATTTTTTCATTCTCTTTTAAATTTTTATTTTTTCTTATGTAAAGTTTGATTAATTCATTTATATTTTTTATACAGGAAAGTATTAAATCATTGCCTATTTTTGAACTCAATGAATTAATTTGTATTATTCTTCTTTGATAAAACGGAATTGTAAAAATTTTATATCTTTTAGCTTGCATGAAAACTTTTGTTAAGAAAGTTTGTTCTTCAAAAATTCTTATGTTGGAGAATTTGATGTTATTTCTTAATAAAAAATCTCTATTATATAAATAATTCCAGCATGTAAGCCTAAAATTTTGGTAATCATCAATACAACTAATAAAACTCTTATTTTTTTTTTTATAATCTAAATAATTATTATCTTTAATTTTATTAATTGGATCATAGCTAGGAAAAAAAGCAAAATCTAAAAAGTTGTTTTTTTCAATCATCTTATTAATTTTTATCAGTGTTTTGTTTATTATTAGATCATCACTATCTAAGAAAAATATATACTTTCCTCTTGAGAAATTAATACCGGCATTTCTTGCTAAGGAAACTCCAGAATTTTTTTTTAAATTGATCAATTGTATATATTTATTTTTCTTCACAAATTTTGAGCATATATTTTTTGTGTTATCACTCGAACTGTCATTTACTATTATTAGCTCAATTTTTTTATTTATGATTTTTGATAAATTTTTAATGCACTCTCCTATAAATTTTTCAGAATTGTATACAGGTAATATTATTGAAATATTTGTTGACACAGTGTTTAATAATTTTATACAACCTATACTGCATAAATTAAAAACATAAATAAACAATAAAATTACAATATAGTCATATTTTACTAGTCAATGCTTATTCTTGGAATTAACGACACGCACGATGCTTCGGCATGCTTAATCAAAGATGGAAAACTAATATCAGCAGCAGCTGAGGAGAGGTTTAGAAGAGTAAAAATGATTGGAAGTTATCCCAAAAAAGCAATTCAATATATATTAAAATCAGGAGGCTACAATCCATCAGATATAGATCATGTCGCTGTAGGGACTAAATCACTTCCAGGTTCTTTATTATGGAATGCGGTAGCAGATTTTAATATTGAGAATTGGTTATCTTTACAAGAAAATTTTTTTTATAATAAAATATATAATAAAAAAAAAATATCTTTAAGATCAGTTTTTCCAAATTACAAACCATCTGTAAAATTAGGTTATCCAATAAACAAAATAAAATTTGAAACAAATTCAGATACAGAAAAAAAGAATTTAGAATATATCAAAAAATTAAGAAAAAATTATATTTCAAAATTTTTAAAAATAGATAAAGAAAAAATAGAATTTTATGACCACCATTTGTGTCATGGTTTGTATGCCTATTTTATTTTTGCTAAAGAAATCAAAAATAAAAAGGTTGCAATTGTGACACTTGATTCTGGTGGAGATGATACTTTCAATTGTATATCAGTCGCAAACAAAGGAAAACTTAATTTAATTTCTAAAAAATCAAAAAGTCTAATTGGACAGATTTACGAATCTGTCACTTTAATTTTAGGAATGAATCCAGCAAAACATCTTTATAAAGTTATGGGGTTAGCGCCTTATGCATCAGATTACCATAAAAAGGGACCAAAAAAAATTTTTTTAGATTCTTTTAATGTCAAGGGAATAAATTTTCACAGAAGTTCAAAGATGAAAGATTACTTCACTTATTTTAAAAAAAGATTAAATCAATTCAGGTTTGATGGAATAGCTGGTGGCGTACAAGACTTTGTAGAGATAAGACTTACTGAGTGGTTTAGAAACATTTCTAAGAAAACAGGTTGCAAACATTTTATTTATTCGGGAGGTGTAGCTAACAATGTTAAAGCTAATAAAGTTTTGCTTGAGCAAAAATTTGTAAAAAATTTATATATTCCTCCAGGCCCAGGAGATGAAAATCTTTCAATAGGAGCTGCATATGCAGCAATGGTTGTTAAAAAAGGTTTTTATAATACAACTAAGCTTGTTAACAAAGTCAGCAACGCATACTGGGGACCAGATTTAGACAAGAATGAAATAATAAGATTCAAAAATCATCCACTCATTAAAAAAAATTTTATTAAAATAAAAGATAAAAATTTCGATAAAACAACTTCAATATTAGCAAAAGGGGAAATATTATTTTTTTGCTATGGACGAATGGAGTTTGGGCAACGAGCTTTGGGACATAGATCTATATTGTGTGACCCTTCAAAACTTGAGTCTATTAAGAAAATTAATACAACAATAAAGAAAAGGGATTTTTGGATGCCATTTACTCCCTCAATTCTAAGTAATTTTGAAAAGAAATATTTTATTAATCCTAAAAAAAATCCATCCAATTTTATGACTACTTGTTATGACACTACTAAATTGGGGCAAAAACATTTGAAAGCTGCAATTCATCCTTACGATTTTACAGTAAGACCTCAAATCGTTACTAAAAAAACATGTCCAACTTATCATTCATTAATAAAGAAATTTCACAGCAAAACAGGTATCGGAGCTTTACTAAACACTTCACTAAATATTCATGATAAACCAATTGTTTGTCAGCCAAATGATATAGTGAATGAAATCCTAAAAAACAATAATAAAGCAATCAATTATATTTATGTTCACGATACGCTTTATAAAAGAAAAAAATAATTAATATGAAAATTATTTTTGGATCTGCTCAATTAATGTCAGATTATGGGATCAATAAAGATGGTAAGAATTTAAAAATTCCCAAATTAAAAGAAATTTTTAAATTTTTGAAAAATAAAAAAACTTTTTATATCGATACTGCAGAAGCTTATGGTCCAGCAGAAAAAATTATTGGAAAACTCGTTAACTCAAAGTTTAAAGTTATTACAAAGATAAGTTCACTTAAGAAATATAATATAGACAAATTAGATGATGTAATTTTTCATAAAGTAAATCAATCTTTAAAAAATTTACAAACTCATAAAATTTATGCAGTTTTAATTCATGATGAAAATGATCTGAAAGGAAAAAAAGGGAAGAAAATTGTATCAGTTTTAAAACGGATTAAAAAACAAGGTCTCGTAAAAAAAATCGGATTTAGTTGTTATAATAAAAACGTACTTTTAAAAAATATAAAACAAAACAATTTTGATATTGTTCAATTTCCAATGAATGTATTTGACCAGAGATTACTTGACAAAAAAATTGGTAATCTGATTAAAAAAAAAAGAATTGAAGTTCATATAAGATCAATTTTCTTGCAAGGTTTACTTACTTTAAGAAATAAAAAAATTAATTTGTTAAATAAAAATCTTAAAAAAAAAATGATTTTATGGAATAAGTTTTTAAAACAAAATAGACTGTTACCAGTAGAGGCATGCATTGAATTTATTAAGAAAAATAATAAAAATTATAAAATAGTTGTTGGAATTAATAATATCAAACAATTAAAAGAAATTTATAACTTCTTAAATTCAAAAAAAAGACACAATTTGAATTTTAATAGACTTATTGTAAACAATGAAAAAATTATTAACCCATCAAAATGGCAATGACTAAAAAGGTTGGAGCAATTATCCAGGCAAGATGCAATTCAACTCGTTTAAAAGATAAAGTTTTATATTCTGTAAATAATTTATCGTTAATTGAATTTTTAGTTAAACGATTATCAAAATCAAAAAAAATCCATGAAATCATTGTTGCCACAACAAAGGACAAAAGTGATGACGATTTAGTAAAATTGTTAAAAAAAAAAAAAATAAAATTTTTTAGAGGGGATATAAATAATGTCCTAAAAAGATATTTTGATGCATCAAAAAAATTTGGATTAGATACGATAATAAGGGTGACTGGAGATTGTCCACTAATTGATTGTAAAATAGTAGATAAGTTTATAGATTCCTTTCACAATCAAAAAAATAAAATTGATCTATTGTACGAAGGTGAAAAACTAACTTTTCCTGATGGTATAGGTGTAGAAATTTTTTCAAAAAAAACATTGAAATTGGCACTCAAAAAAGTCAAGACTAATTATGATAAAGAGCATGTCACAACATTAATTAAGAAATCTAAATCTTTTTCGAAAAAATCTTTTTCAAATGATAAAGATCTTTCAAATTATAGATTCACAGTAGATGAAATAGATGACTTCAAGAATTTTAATAGAATAGTTGATTTTTTTTGGCCAAACATTCATTTTTCACTTTCAGAAATAATCGTGAATATTAAAAATAAAAAAATAAAATTAATTAATAATAATATTAAAAGGGATGAGGGATCAAAAATGAATACTGGCCAAAAATTATGGAGAAGAGCTAAACAACTTATTCCTGGTGGTAATATGTTAATATCTAAAAGGCCGAATTTATATTTACCAAATAGGTGGCCAACATATTATAAAAAAGCAAGGGGATGTTTTATATGGGACTTAGATAATATTAAATATATTGATTTTTCTATGATGGGAGTTGGCACAAATATTTTGGGTTATTCTAATCCAAAAGTGAATAGAAGGGTAAAGTTAGCTGTCGATAATGGAAATATGTCTACCTTTAATTGCAGAGAGGAGGTTGACCTTGCAGAAAAAATTTTAAAAATGCATTCGTGGGCTGAGCAAGCTAAATTTGCTAGAACAGGTGGAGAAGTCAATGCTATAGCCATTAGGCTTGCGAGGGCTTTTACAAATAAAACAAAAATTGCAATTTGTGGTTATCATGGATGGCATGATTGGTATTTATCCACCAATTTAAATAATAAGAATAACCTAAATTCTAATCTTATGGGTGACCTTGAAATACAGGGCGTGCCCAAAAAATTAAAGAATACTGTTTTTCCATTTATTTACAATGATCTTAATTCATTAAAAAAGATATTAAGAAAAAATGATATTGGAGTGATAATAATGGAAGTTTCTAGAAATTATAAACCAGTAAAACAATTTCTACAAAAAATAAGAAAACTATGTGATCAAAAAAAAATAGTTTTAATTTTTGATGAGTGTACATCAGGTTTTAGAGAAACCTTTGGTGGATTACATTTAAAATATAAGGTTAATCCAGATATTTGTATGTTTGGTAAGGCTCTTGGCAATGGTTTTCCAATAACATGCATTATTGGAAAAAAAGCAATTATGAGTAAAGCAAATAGATCATTTATCAGTAGTACATTTTGGTCAGACCGATCTGGACCAGCTTCTGCATTAGAAACTTTAAATTTTATGGAAAAAAATAAGACATGGAAAAAAATTACTAAATTTGGTTTAAATTTGAAATCAAGATGGAAAAAATTAGGAAATAAGCACAATCTGCCAATAGAAATTTTTGGTATGAATTCAATACCAAGCTTTCAAATTATAAGTCAAAATTCACTAAAATATAAAACTTTCATAACTCAAGAAATGTTAAAAAGAAAAATTCTTTCATCAAATACAGTGTTCGTTTCAATTGCTCACAACAATGGAATAATGAAAAAATATATCTCTGAATTGGATAAAATTTTTCTTAAAATAAAAAGATGCGAAAAAAAAGAGTTAAATATTGATGATCTTTTAGAAGGCCCTGTAAGTGAATCATCTTTTAAAAGATTAAATTAAAATGAGTCAAACTGATAAAATTTTACCACTGGTGAGTATTGGTTTACCAGTCTATAATGGATCAGTAAAAAAATTTCATTATAGTATTAATATTGAAAAATCCTTAAGATCCCTAATTGAACAAGATTATCAAAACTTAGAAATAATTATTTCAGACAATTGCTCATCAGACAGCACGGTTGAAATAATCAAAAAACTTATAGATACTGATACAAGAGTAAAATTTTATCAACAAAAATCATCTATTTCTCCGGGTGAAAATTTTGAGTTTGTTTTGAACAAATCTTCAGGAAAATATTTTAAGTGGAATTCTCATGATGATTTTATTTCAAAAGATTTTATTTCGAAAAATGTAGAATTTTTAGAAAAAAATCATGACTTTACATTTAGCTCTTCCCCTTGTCGCTTTGACAATGAATTAGATATGAAAAATTATAAGATATTTAATTTTGATTGCAATCAATTCGAGAGGGTAAAAAATTTTTTTAGGATAAGATCAGAATCTCACAGTTTTTTTTATGGTCTAATAAAGAGAAAAAATTTAACAGAAAGGTTAAAAAATCATCCATGGAAAGCTTTGGCAAATGACTGGATTTTAAATCTTGAATTATTATTTGATGGGAAATTTAAGACTATCCCTGAGGGAGAAATTATAATCGGAACTTCTGGAATATCAAAAATTGGTGATGGAAAAGGCTATGTAAAAGAAAAAAAAGAACTCATTACAAAAATATTGCCTTACAGTGAATTATTCAAAAGAATTTCAAAAAGGATTTTTTATTCTACTAAATTAAGTTTATTTGATAAGATTTGTCTAATATATATCTGTTTTAAAATTAATATTGCTTATTTTGTTCTTTATAAATTCAAATAATTAGTTATGTTTTAACAATTTTTTTAGAAACTATTAACATGCTTAAAAAAAAATCGTTACTTATCACAGGTGGAACAGGTTCATTCGGAAGATATTTCATAAAATATCTTTTAAAAAATTTTAGTGAGATAGGTAAAATTGTAATATTTAGCCGTGATGAGTTAAAACAATCTGAAATGGCTGACGAGCTTAAGAAAGAAAAAAATTTTAATAAACTTAGATTTTTTATAGGAGATATTAGAGATAGAAGTAGGTTACAAAGAGCGTTTGACTCGATTGATATTGTTGTTCATGCTGCTGCTCTTAAACAAGTAGATACTGCTGAATATAATCCTATAGAATTTATCAAAACTAATATAATTGGTTCATCAAACATAATTGAGGCAGCTATAGATTGTGGAGTAAAACAGGTAATTGCATTATCTACTGACAAAGCATCATCACCAATAAATCTTTATGGTGCTACTAAACTGTGTGCTGATAAATTATTTGTATCAGCTAGAAATTATGCTGGTAATAAAAAATTAAAATTTAGTGTTGTAAGATATGGAAATGTAATGGGATCTAGAGGTTCAGTAATTCCAATTTTTTTAAAAAATAAGAATAAAGGAATACTCTCTATTACACACAGAGATATGACTAGATTTAACATTACTTTAGAAGAAAGTATTAAATTAGTTTTAATGGCAATTAAAAATCAACAAGGTGGGGAAATATTTATTCCTAAAATACCTTCATATAGAACTATAGATTTGGCAAAAGCTATTAGTCCGAATGCCAAATTAAAATTTATAGGGGTAAGACCTGGTGAAAAAATTCATGAGGAAATGATATCTGAAAGTGAGTCAGGATCAGTTTTTGAATTTAAGAATCTATATATAATCCATTCTAACAGTTCTATTAAAAAAGTTTCATATCCCAATCTAGGAAAAAATAAAAAGATAAAAACATTCAGATATAGCTCTGGACTGAACAAGAAATTTTTAAGTGTTACAGACTTAAAAAAAATAATAAATAAAAATTTTATATAATTTTTAGTAACTAACGTGATAAAAAGATATATACCTTATTCCACTCAATACATTGATCAATCTGACATTAATAATGTTAATAAAATACTTAAGTCAAGATTTCTTACTAAGGGTGAAACAACTTTAGAATTTGAAAAAAAGATTAAAAGTTTTTGTAAATCAAAATATGTTATTTCAACTATTAACGCTAGTACTGCATTGCTTGTTGCGTGTGGTGCTTTGGGATTAAAAAAAAATGATATAGTTTGGACAACAAACATTACATATATTGCCTCTATAAATTGTGCTCTTCATTATGGTGCTAAAATTGATTTGTGTGAAATAGATCTAAATAGTTACAATATTTCAGTTGATCTATTAGAATTACAATTAGAGATTGCTAAAAAACAAAACAAACTTCCAAAAATAATTGTGATAGTGCATTTATCTGGCAATCCAGCTGAATTAGAGAAAATTAAAAAATTGTCAAAAAAATATAGATTTAAAATAATTGAAGATGCGTCACATGCCTTTGGCTCAAAATATAAGGGAAACTTAATAGGTAATTGCAAATTTTCGGATTTAACAGTTTTTAGTTTTCATCCAGTAAAAGTAGTTACTTCAGGTGAAGGTGGAGCAATTACAACGAATGATAAAAAACTTTATAAAAAAATCATTAAGATAAGAGAAAACGGAATTAAAAGAATAAAGAGTAAAATTGACCCAAATTTTTACGATATTGATGAGCTAGGTTTCAATTTTAGAATTAATGAATTGAATGCAAGTTTAGGAATTTCTCAAATTCAAAAAACAAAAAAATTTATTAGATTAAAAGAAAAACTAATCAGGAGATATTACGAGAAGCTAAATGATAAAAGAATAATTTTACCAAAACTTGATAAAAAAGCTTCTTCATCGTGGCATCTATTTATAATTCGTTTCAATAGGAACTTAATAAGAAAAAAAAAATATGATATCGTTAAATATCTACATCGAAAAGGAATTATGGTTAATACTCACTATATACCGCTAAACCGCTTTACCTATATCAAAAGCAAAATAAAGAGAAAACGTTTTAAAAACTCTGACGAATACTACAATTCATCGATTTCAATCCCTTTATTTCCTCATATGACAAAATCTCAACAAGATTATGTTATTAAGAATATTTATTTATCAATAAAATAATTCTTAGACAATGATAAGATATTTTAAAAATTTTCATTTAAGAAAAATAGTAAAAAATTTTAATAAAAAATTATTTCAAGATACTAACACAACTAATGATGGGATAATATTATGTGAATTTTCTGGCAATTCATCAAATCAAGTTGCTTTTTCTTTTTTAATTGAAAAATTAAAACAATTACATAAGTCAAAATGCTTGGCTTATCAAGATATTATCAAATTCAGTTTTTTTGAAAGACTAAAAATTTATATTCAAAAATTTTTGAATTATGGAAATTTTTCAATCTATAGATCATTTTTAGTAGATGGGTTTTTGTTAATGCGTACAAGCAAAAAAACGGAAATAAAGACAAAAGATATATATTTAGAAACTATTGATAAAATTAAAACAAAAAAAGATCTAGTTAAATTAGAAATAGACGGAATCCATATTGGAGATTTAATTTATGACTCATTTCTTAGACAAAATGAAGTTCCAACAATTAATGTAAAAGATAAAAAGTTTTTATCTTTTTTGAAACATTCTCTTAAATGCTTTTTGTATTGGCAAGAATTTTTTAGTAATAATAAAGTCAAAGCTTTAGTAATATCTCATTCCGTTTATATATCTGCAATTCCATTAAGAATTGCAGCAACTAAAGATATAATATCTTTTCAATGTAATTTGCACAACATTTATAAATTATCTAAGAAAAATATTTATGCATTCACAGAATTTAAGACATATAAGGAAGATTTTAAAAATTTAGATAAGGAACTTAAATCCACTGGTCTAAGAATCGCAGATGAAAAAATTAAAGAAAGATTTTCGGGTAAAATAGGTGTTGATATGCCTTATTCTAAAAAAAGTGCTTTTCATCAAAATTTTTCTAATAAAAAAATTTTATCAGATACAAAAAAAAAAAAGATATTAATTGCCGCTCACGATTTTTTCGATGCACCTCATATTTATGGATCAAATGATGTTTTTCCAGATTTTTATGAATGGTTTCAATTTTTAAAAATAATTTCAGACAAGACTGATTATGAATGGTATATTAAATCTCATCGAGATTGGTTTGCAAAAACAGATAGAATATTAAGAGATTTTGCTAAAGACAATTCAAAATTTCATGTAATTCCTTCTGATACCTCTCATTTTCAGATCGTTAAAGAAGGTATTAATTGTGTACTTACAGTTTATGGAACTATTGGTTGGGAGTATGCTTATTTTGGTGTTCCAGTTATAAATGCAACTCCTGATAATCCACATATGTTATATGATTTTAACTTGCATGCAAAAAATATGAAGGAGTATGAGCACATGGTTTTAAATTTTGAGAAATACGAAATAAATTATAATAAAGATAACATCAAAGAATTTTATTTAATGCACAATATTATTAGAAAAAGTGATTGGTTACTTGATGATATTAATGAAATGATTGGTAAAATAGGTTATCAAAATTTTAATAAATTAAAGTTTTATGAGAAATTTATTGAGAATTTTGACAATGCAAAAGGCGCAAGAATTAGGGAGATATTGTCTAATTTTTTAAAGAATGACAAAGAATATTACCTAAAAAACAAGAGTTTTGTTCTAGATAATGCATCAAGACTTGATTTACATCCAGATGAAATGTAAAAGTCCCTTTAATGTTCAATAATTGAACTGACACTTATTATTATATGAATAAAAATAACAATAAAGAAGAGCTTGATATTTTAACAAAAATATATCGAAAACCAAGTTCCACACAAAGAGAATTATCAAAAGTATTAGGCTTTAGTTTAGGTAAATTAAATTATTGTCTCAAAAATTTACAAAGTAAAGGTTTAATTAAGATAAAAAATTTTAAAAAAAATGAAAAAAAAATAAATTATTTATATCTTTTAACTCCAAAAGGAGTCTCACAGAAAGCAAAACTTACAATTAATTTTTTGAAAAAAAAGATGTCAGAGTATGATGAGCTAGTTAAAGAGAGCCATAATATAATTGAAGCAGATCCAGAATTAAAAAAAGATATTGGTAAATTTGGAATTGGACACAATATAGAGGCTTTTGACACAATCGTTGAGGAAAATAAAACTAGAACTAAGCCTCTATTTAAGACTATAGAGGTTAATCTTAAAAGAAGAACGGTAATAGTAGACGATGTTTTAAGTTACTACAAAAATAAACCTATACCAAGCTGGATTGAGTTGAGCATAATAGATGTTTGTAATAGAACCTGTTCATTTTGTCCAAAATCTGATCCTAAAATTGCACCGGATACTTACCAAAAAATGCAAATGAACCTTATTAATAAGCTTGCTAATGAACTTAAAGAAATTAGATACAAGGGCTCTGTTGTATTGTGCGGATATGGTGAACCGATGCTCCATAAGGATATAAATATAATTTGTAAAAGATTATCTGAAGTTTCATATGTTGAAGTCGTAACAAATGGTGATACCTTAAGTCCAAAAAAGATTAAAGAATTATATCAAAATAATGTAAATAAACTTCTAATCAGTATGTATGACGGAAATCATCAAATAGAAAAATTTAACAAAATGGTTGAAGAGTCTAACGTTCCTAAAGATTTTGTGATCTTAAGAGATAGGTGGTATGATGAAAAAAAAGATTACGGACTAAAGCTTACTAATAGAACTGGTACTATCAATATTGGAGATCAGGAAGAAATTGGAAAATATAAAAAGTGCTTTTATCCCTCATATCAATTTTTGATAGATTGGAATGGAGATGTTTTTTTATGCCCACAAGATTGGCAAAGAAGAGTTACTATGGGCAATATGATGCAAGAACATATTTTTGAAATTTGGTCAGGAAAAATTATGGAAAAATTTAGAAAAAATCTTATTAATGGAAAACGATTAGATAGTCCGTGTACTGTATGTAATGCTGAGGGGACTGTATTAGGAAAAAATCATGCAAATGCTTGGGCAAAAATATATACAAATAGAATATAAATGAAAATTACATTAATATCTGGAGCTGGTAGTGGTATTGGATTATCAATAGCAGAAGAATTTTATAAAAATGGACACAGTTTAGTTTTATTAGTTAAAAATAAAACACAAAAAACAAAATTGACTAAGATATTTAATATTAAAAGAACTAGGATATTTTCTGGAGATCTATCAAATTATAATTATACCAAAAAATTATCATCAAAAGTAAAATTTGTTCATAACATAATAAATAATGCTGCTACAAGAAACGATGATCATTTTTTGAGAGTAAAAAGAAAAGACTTAGATCACATTATTGATTTGAATTTTAAATCAGTGTTTTTTTTAACTCAAATTTTTACTGAAAAAATGATTAAAAATAGAATTAAGGGCTCGGTGATTAATTTGAGTTCTCAATTAGGGCATGTTGGTGCCTATAATAGAACAGCATATTGTTCTTCTAAATTTGCTGTTGAAGGTTTTACAAAATCAGCAGCAATGGATTTATCAAAATATGGCATTAAGATTAATTCTATCGCACCTACAAAAACTATTGTGAATAAAGATGAGATTTTGAAAACTAAAAAAAGATTAAATTTAATTAAAAACAAGATACCTTTAAAACAATTTACTCAAAAAGAAGATATAGCTAAAATATGTTATTTTCTTACTACTGATGCTTGTAAAAACATTACAGGCACGTCAATTAAAATTGATGGTGGATGGACTGCGGGCAAGTAATTAAAAAAAATTCTCTTTAATTTTTTCAACAATCTTTTCTTTTGAAACCTTATTTCCATCAGGATTTAGCCTTTTTTTTATAAAAATTTCAAAATTTTTAGTAGTTGAATTGAGTTTCTTTAAACAGTCGTCTTTATCAATATCAAATTCATCATCAATATTTACCGAAAAAAGATCTAAAGACTTTACATATTTTTTATTAAAATTATTTAAATAATTTCCCAAATATTTAGATTTAATATTAATTATTTTTTTTTTATACATCACAGCATTTAAGATTGCACTTGATATAGAAAAAACAATTATTTCACTTTCAGGTATCATATCAATGGTGTTTTTTTTTGATATTTCAAAATCATCAAAATACTTTAAATCAATTTTATTAGAAGGATGTAAGCAAATAACTACCTTCATTCCAAATTCTTTAGAAAGTTTTATTAAAAAGTTTTTTAAATTTTTATAAAAATTTTCAATAAATTTTGGGTTTACTTCACCTTCTCTTAATATTCTATCTGGATGATTTAAGGGTGTATCAACATAAAGAATTTGATTGTAGATATTTGTAGATACATTTTTATTTTGACTAAGTAAATGATCATAAAAAACACTATTTACAATTTCAATTTTTCTAAAATAAGATATTTTTA
>MDTD01081666.1_pt1 | contig 13075 bp, 15 predicted proteins | sample 811221 | NCBI WGS metagenome assembly MDTD01 (sample SAMN05326646, study PRJNA326480) | marine metagenome | isolation source: seawater | place: Pacific Ocean: South West | collected 2011 | reverse complement strand
TTTAAAAATATCAAAAAATAAAAGAAAATATTATGTTTTAGATTCTACAAGAGATGACAAAAATTTAGAAAATAAAATATTTCAAATTGTTATGAATAGAATTAGCTAAAAACATGTTAGATGATATTAATATTTCGCAAAAACTACTTGGATACAAAAAAGAATTAAATTCTTTAATACAGTTATTTGTTAAAAAGAGATTTCCTAAAGTCTTAATGTTAACAGGTAAAAGGGGTATAGGTAAATTTACCAAAATAATACATTTTTTGACCTACATTTTAGACAGAAAAAGCTACGATCTAAGCAAATTAACAATAAAAAATAAAATTTTGCTAAATCAAATAATTCTTAATTTAAATCAAAACGCTATTATCATTAATTCCAAAAATGTGAATGAGAGGAAAATTGATCACATCAGAATAATTAAAGATAGAATTTTGACATCGACAATGAATAACAAACCAAGATTTATAATAATAGATGATGTGGACTTATTAAATACAAATTCATTAAATGCTCTTTTAAAGATTATTGAAGAACCAAATGATTTTAATTTTTTTATTTTAATAAATAATAAATCTAAATTACTCTTAGAAACTATTAAATCTAGATCAATAGAATTCAAATTATTCTTAAAAGAAAATTTTCAAAAAGATATAATAAAACTTTTAATTGAAAAAAAAGAAATTAATGTAAAAATTGATTATAAAAATTTAGACGTTACCCCTGGTGATTTTTTTTTCTTTAATCAAATTTGTAATGAATTTAATATAGATATCTTGGGTGATATAAATAAGAATTTAGATTTATTATTAGAAAGATACAGATCGACAAAATCTGAAATTTTTATTAACTTTTCAAAATTTCTAATAGAGAATTATTTTTATGCACAAACCCAAAAAGATTTTAATAAAGCAATATATTTTTCTAAATTAAGGTCGAATGTACTTCATGAGATTAATAATTATCAACAATATAATTTAAATCATAAAATTTTTATTAAAAATTTAATTATGAAACTTTAAAAAAATGCAAAATAATTTTTATATAACCACTCCAATCTATTATCCCTCTGGAAACCCACATATGGGTCATGCTTACTCAAGTATTATCGCAGATGTGATCGCAAGATTTAAAAAATTGGAAGGATCTAAAGTTTATTTTCTAACAGGTACTGATGAGCATGGTCTTAAGATTCAGAGAGAAGCACAAAAAAAAGGTAAAGATCCGAAAATTTTTTGTGATGAATTATCTAAAAAATTTAAAGAATTAACCAAAATTTTGAATTTATCAAATAATGATTTTATTAGGACTACCGAAAAACGACATTATAAAGCTGTAGAGGATATTTGGAATAGATTGATAACCTCAGGTGATATCTATTTAGACAAATATTCAGGATGGTACTCAGTCTCTGATGAAGCTTACTATGATGAGGATGAAATAATTAATGATGGAAAAATTAAAAAATCCAAAACCTCTGGATCAAAAGTGGAGTGGGTAGAAGAAGAATCATATTTTTTTAAATTATCAGCATGGGAAAATGAACTATTAAAATTTTATGATAATAATCCTGAGTTCATATTACCTAAATCAAGAAAAAATGAAGTCGTGAGTTTTGTTAAAAAAGGTCTTAAAGATTTATCAGTTAGTAGAACGTCATTCACATGGGGAATTAAGGTACCTCAGAATCAAAAACATGTAATTTACGTTTGGTTAGATGCCTTAACAAATTACTTGAGCGCGTTAAATTATCCAGATCAAAAAAATAAACTTATGAGAGATTTTTGGCCTGCTGATGTTCATATTATTGGAAAAGATATACTAAGATTTCATGCAATATATTGGCCGGCTTTTTTATTAGCAGCTAAAATTCAACCCCCAAAAAAAGTTTTTGGACATGGATGGATACTTTCTGAAGATAAAAAAATGTCAAAATCAATTGGTAATATTTTAGATCCAATAGAAATAATTGAAAAATTTGGGATTGATCAACTAAGATATTATCTTATTAAGGAAGTATCACTAGGAAATGATGGAAATATTTCAATGAAAAATTTAAGAGATTGTATAAATAATGATTTAGCAAATAATTATGGTAATTTATGTCAAAGAGTATTCACTTTTGTCGAAAAAAATTGTGAAAATAAAATACCTAAACCAACTGATTTAAGTGAAAAAGATAAAAAACTTATTAATGAACTGAAAATGAATATAGATAATCTTAAAAGATTAATAAATACACAAGATTTAAATACCTATTTGAAGAGTATTATTGATTATTGTTTCGAAACGAATAAATATTTTAATGACTCAGAGCCATGGAAAATAAAAAAAACAAACATTAATAAAATGAATTCAATTATTTTTACTGTTCTTGAACAGATTAAAAACATAAGTATACTTTTGAGTCCAATTATTCCAAAATCTGCACAAAAAATTTTAAAAAGCATGAATATTAAAGAAGTGGATTGGAACCTAGAATCAGTTACAAAAAAAGACGTTTTTAACTATAATAAAAAACTTGAAAAACCTGGAATATTGTTCGAAAAGATAGAAAATGATAATTGATTCACACTGTCATCTTGATTATGAACCAATGGTTTCAAATTTAGATAATATAATTGATAGAGCCAAAAATAATGGTGTCAATCTAATGTTATCAATATGTACTGAAGAAAAAAAATTTTCAAAAATTTTAGAAATATCTAATAAGTATAGACAAGTTTTTTTAACTTATGGAATTCATCCTCATGAATCTAAAAATCATAAAAGTATAAATAAGGATAGTATTTTAAAATCATTAAAAAAAAGCAAAAAGATTATAGGTATAGGAGAAACTGGTTTAGATTTTTATTATAACCATTCGGATAAAGATACACAAATCTCACTTTTTCAAGAGCATATTAAAGCCGCTCAAATCTCTGGCTTACCCTTAATTATCCACTCTAGAAATGCAGAAAAAGAAACTTTAGAAATTTTAAGAAATAATATTAAACTTAAAAAATTTAAATTTTTAATTCATTGTTTCACGGGTTCATATCCCTTTTCAAAAGATATTGTCAATTTAGGTGGCTATATTTCCGCAAGTGGAGTAGTTACTTTTAAAAAATCAAAAGATTTAGCCAAAACTCTTTCATGTGTGCCTAACAATAGAATACTTATCGAAACTGACTCCCCTTATTTATCTCCTGAACCAAAAAGAGGTAAACCTAACGAGCCAAGTTATATCATTCATACTTTAAAATTTTTATCCAATTTGAAAAATTTGGATGTTCAAGAATTTGCTAAAATTACTTCAGGTAACTTTTTTAATCTTTTTGGTAAAATAATTTGAAAAATAGATTTATTATTTTAGGTTGTGGTAGTTCGCTTGGATCTCCTTGGATTACAAATTATTGGGGTAATTTAAAAAAAAATTATAAAAATATTAGAACCAGATGCTGTGCGCATATATCAATTAATGGTTTATCAATTCTTATTGATACATCACCTGATATAAAAAAACAAATTATTGACAATAAAATCAAAAATATTGATGCTATTCTCTATACACATGAACACGCAGATCAGACTTCAGGAATTTTTGAATTAAGACCTTTCTTTTGGAAAAATAAAAAAAGAATTGATGTTTATGCAAATTCAAGAACAGTAAAATCTTTACACAATAAATATACTTTTTGCTTCTTTCCAAGACATGGTTATCAGCCCATAATGAAATCTCATGTAATAAGTAATTTATTTAGAATTAAGAAGGGGACCAGGGAGGTTGAAATTAGGGCTTTTGATGTCAAACACGGATTAATTAACTCTAGTGGATTTCTTATAAATAAATTGGCTTACATTAGTGATTGTAGTCATGTACCAAGAAAATCAATTAAATTTTTACAAGGCCTAAACTATTTAATAATTGATTGTTTGAGAATGAAGAAACATCCTTCTCATTTTTGTTTATCAGATGCTCTCGAGTTGATAAAAAAAACAAAACCGAGAAGGGCAGTATTAACAAATTTACACGTAGACTTAGACTATAGTTTTTTAAAAAAAAAACTTCCATCACAAATTATGCCTGCTTATGACGGCTTAAAACTACATTTTTAATTCTTTTTCAATTGTATCTATGAATTTTTTTGAGGTAGGGTTAGTGAAGGATGAAAATGTAGTACTTACTTTACCCTCTTTATTTATTATTATTTTGTGAAAATTCCATTTTGGTATAGCGCTCAAACCATGGTTTTTTCTAGCCCACTTAAAAAAAGGGTGGGCGTTATTTCCAATTACATCAACTTTTTCTGTAATAGGAAAACTTATTCCAAAGTTGGTTTCACAAAATTTCTTAATCTCTTCATTACTACCAGGTTCTTGCTTAAAATTATTTGTAGGAACTCCAATAACAATAAATTTATCTTTTTTATAATTAGACCAAATTTTTTGTAAATCTGTGTACTGTGGAGTGTAACCACACCTACTTGCAACATTTACAACAACAATTACGCTATTTTTAAAATTACTTAATGGTATTATACCGCCATCAATACTTTTAAAACTAAAATTGTAAGCCAAATTTTCATATTTAGCATAACTTTTGGTAAACATACCTAAAATCATTATAATAAATAAAATATTCCTGATCATAATCACTTACAAGCTTTTAGAATTGCGTTAAATGGTAGCAAACTGCATTCCATTCTATTTGTGTTTTCAAAAAGAAACAAAAATTTTTTATATCTTTTTGGTAAGAGGTGACTTTTAATGTTTGTGATATCTTTAAAAATTTTAAAATCATTTTTTATGTCGTTAAAAGCAAAATCCTTTATAGTTGAAGCTAGAAAACTAGCAGACGCTTGACAATAAATACATGCTTTAGTTTCATATCGCATAGATTTAATTTTATTCTTATATACTATTAGCTCAACAAAAATAATATCACCACAATTTTTATTTTTAAGATTAGTTTTGTGTGTACTATTATTTTTTAAACCATAATAATCCGTTTTATTAGCTTGTTTTATAATTTTATCTTTAATCATTTTTTAGAAGAAATTAAAAGTAAGAAATATCCAAATATTGTTGAAAGCAATGAACCGCTTAACACACCAATTTTTACTCCGTCTATATATTCTAACTCATTTGCAAATGCTAAATTTCCAACGAATAAACTCATAGTAAAACCTATCCCAGTTAATATTCCAACAGCATAAAAGCTTCCCCAATTAGAATTATTAGGCATTTCCGCAAAGTTCAATTTTATTGCAATATAAGAAAAAATAAATACGCCCAATTGTTTACCAAAGAATAAACCACAAAGTATACCAAGGGGTACTTTATCGAGAAGCGCATTAAATCCTAAACCTTGAAGAGAAACTCCAGCGTTAGCTAAAGCAAAAACTGGCATTATACCAAAAGCAACATATGGTGATATTGCATGTTCTAATTTAATTAACATTGATTTTTTTTCATCAACTTTTTTTTTATCTTTATGAGGTATAGTTAGTGCCAATATAACTCCAGCGATTGTTGCGTGAATTCCAGATGCATGGGTAAATTCCCATAAGAAAATCCCTACAATTAAATAAGGTAAAAAATTCTTAATATTAAATCTATTAAAAATTATTAAAATTATAATACTAAATAACATTAAGATAAGATAAATAACTTTAACTTCCTCAGAATAAAAGAATGCTATTATTAATATTGCTCCTAAATCATCTATTATAGCTAACGCAGTTAAAAAGACTTTTAAGGATAAGGGAACTCTCTTGCCCAATAAGGATAGTACGCCCAAAGAGAATGCAATGTCAGTTGCTGAAGGGATAGCCCAACCTTTAATTGTTGTTGGGTCATCTATGTTTATGTAAATATAAACTAGTGCTGGAACTAACATTCCTCCTACTGCACCAATTATTGGTAATAAAGCTTGTTTCGGATTCGATAATTCTCCCTGAATAAACTCTCTTTTAATTTCGAGAGAAACAAGAAAGAAAAAAATAGCCATCAAGACATCATTTATCCAATGTAGCACAGATAAATTTATTTTAAAAAAAGGAAGCTCAAAACCAAACTTAAAAGCAAGAATTTCATTATAATATTGAGCTAAAAAAGTATTACTTATGATAAGAGCTATAATAGCGGCAATTAAGAGCACAAGACCAGAAGCTGCCTCGAGTTTAAAAAACCATTTAAAGGGTTTTGAAATGTATTGAATCATAAATATTATTTACTTCCATATAATGTATCTTTCAATTGCCAAAAAGACATATTTAACCTATAAAAATATAAGTTTCGGGGCGTAGCGCAGCCTGGTAGCGCATCTGGTTTGGGACCAGAGGGTCGCAGGTTCAAATCCTGCCGCCCCGACCAAATATTTATGAAAAAAGCTAAAATTTATATTCCTGCAAAAACTTCTATGCAATCTGGCAGAGGTAAATTAAAAAAATGGGTTTTGGAATTTTACTCAGATGATACTTATACAAGTCCATTAATGGGGTGGGAGGGATCAAAGGATACTTCCTCTGAGGTAAAATTAAAATTTACATCGAAAGAAAAAGCAATTACTTACGCTAAAAAGAATAATATTAAGTATAATTTGATTGAACCCAAAAGAAAAAAATTTGTATTAAAATCTTACCAAGATAATTTTTTAAAGAATTAAATGAATAATTATCTTTTTTTTAGAACAGATAGAATTGGTGATTTTTTATTAAGTGCTGTGTTATTAAAGTCAATAAAAAGAAATGATATAAAGTCGTTTATAACAATAGTGGCTTCTGAAAAAAATTATGAATATATCCAAACATTAAAATTCGTTGATAAAGTTATACTATATCCAAATAATTTATTTAAAAAAATTCAATTTTTTTTACAAATATTAAAGACAAATTATTTTTCATGTGGTGTGTTAGATGGAAAGAAAAGATCTATATACGCATGTATATTGGTTAAAGCTCAAAATAAATTTATAATAACTACTAAAAAACTTTTTAAGAAATTAATAAGTCCATTTATAAATAATACTTTTTATACAGATGATTTTGATAATAAAATAGATGAAACTAAAAATATTCTAAAAATTTTTGATTTTTCATTTGATGTTAAAGATTTAGACTTATTCGAAAGTGAAAATATCAACGAAATTAAATTTAGTTTTGGAAATGATATATTCAAATTAAAAAACTTTTTACTTCTACATTTTGATGAGAAGTGGATCTTTGATACATATATTAAAAAATTCACTAGGATTGAACCTAATTACAATGAATTAAATAAATTTTTATATGAGATTATTAAAAAAACAAAAAATGATTTAGTAATTACTTCTGGAAATTTAGATCTTCAGCTTATTCATAATCTAAAAAATAATTTTACAAAAAAAACAGAACAAATTTATTTTAAAAAAATTGAAAATAATATCGTTTATCTTTTAATAAAAACAAATTTTTTTGATCTAAAAAAAATTATTTTTAATTCTAAGTTGATTATATCTTGCCATGGTGCCCCGACTCATGTAGCTGCAGGAATGAATAAAAGGATAATTGATATTTTTAACTCAGATGATGAAAAATGGTATAAAAAATGGAATTCTCATTTTAGAAATTACGAATTCATTCATCGTTCACAATTTAAAATCTTATCTTTAAAAATTCTTTCAAAATTATAATTTTATATTTTTTAATGCATTGTTTTTAAATAAATTTGCCTCTTGGATATATCTTCTAACCATTTGATTTGTTTTGTGGCCTGTCATAGCCATAATATTTCTTTCTTCTGCGCCTGCTTCAGCGGCTGTTGTTGCAAATCCCGATCTTAAGCTGTGCCCACCATATTTTTTATCATCCAATCCAGCTAATTGTGCATATTTTTTGATTATTATAGCTACTAATTTGTCTGAAATATTAAAAACTCTTCCCTTTTTATCCTCCTTGTTTTCTAAATATTTTTTAAGAGCTAATACAGGGCAGTATATCTTATTTTCAAAGTAGGGGATTGCTTTTATAATTCCTTCTCCTGACTGATCTGTTTTTGATCTTTTAATTAATATCTTTATTCCCTCATCTACATATTCTAGTTCATCAAATGTAAAATTTACCAGTTCGGATCTTCTAAAACCACCAGCAAAACCAATTAAAATCAGCGCTTTATTTCTTAATTTTTCGTTTTTTTTAGAATTTGATTTAAGGCTATCCCTATTGCTAATTTTCTCATCATCAATTACTTTAATAATCTTTTTTAAATCATTGATTAATATAGGTTTTTTAGATTTTTGTCTTGAGCCAAGACTGCGCCTAATTCCATGTAAATTTTCCATGATCACTGGGTGCTTAGTATCTAAATAATGACCTTTTAATTTATGAATAACGCTTATTGAAGCAATCCTTCTTTTCAAGGTACTAAATTTAGATGTTTTGGACATGTGAGTTAAGTATAAAGCTACTATTTTTGGCTGTGTGGGAATAGCTGTAAAACTGTTTAATGAGCAAAAATCTGCAAAATCTCTGAAATCTGATTGATAAGCTCTTAACGTATTTTTTGCTTTAGAATTTTTTAGATTTTTTAAAGTTTCTAATTCTAAGCTTTTTATGTTATTTACTAAATTACCCATATATATTTCCGATAACCTTTAATTATCGGAATTAATATATTAGTTCAAAATATATGTCAATATATTAAATTATAAATTAATCATGAAAATAAAATTTAAAATTTTAGACTTTATTTTTTATTGTAAAGTTAAAAATAATCAAACTGGGAAGAGAATTTATGAGATGCTTCCAATCAAGGGAAAAATAAATACTTGGGGTAAAGAAATATATTTTAACATTCCTAAAAATGATATTTTACCTGAAAACGACGCAAAAGAGGTTTTTAATTTAGGTGAAATAGCCTTTTGGAACCAAGGGAGCGCAATAGCCATCGGTTTTGGACCTACTCCAGTTAGCAATAGTAATGAAATAAGGCTAGTTTCAGCTGCAAACCATTGGGCCGATGCTATAAATCCTCTTGAATTAAAGAAATTAGACAAGTACAAGGATGGAGAAATCATTGAAGTTTCAAGATATTAAATGATAAAATACTTATTATTAGCTGTACTTTTTTTAACTTTTGTCTTTTTTAGCCTTAACTATTGGGAAAAAATTAAGAATAGTAAAAAAAAAAGCCTAAAATCAATATTTTTAACAATATTTATAGTTATTATCTGCGTTATAGTATTTCTGCTCTATGATTAAACTTAAAGGCACGAAGTTTCAGTTAAAGGTTTGGAATGCTTTAAAAAAATTACGAAAAGGAAAGACTAAAAGCTATTTAGACATAGCTAAATCAATAGGGAAACCTAGAGCCTACAGAGCAGTTGCTAATGCAATAGCTAATAACCCCTACCCTATAAAAATTCCTTGTCATAGAGTAATAAAATCTGATGGAAGTTTAGGAGGGTATTCAGGTCCTGGAGGTATTAAAACTAAGAAAAAATTATTAAAAAAAGAGGGTTTTTACTCTTAAAAGCTAATAATACCAACGATTCTAGATTATTTTGTTGATATAGTAATAAAAAATCTGAATACACCTAACAGTTGCACTAAATAACCTTAAATCACAAAAAAAACGCTATATATGGCTCAATAAACGGTATATTCCTAATTTGCACACCTCATTGATTTAAGTAGTTTCAGAGAATATTTTATGCCTTTTTCTTACAATTTTAGTGAATTTTAGCAAAATAAATAAAATTAATATTTATTTTTTAAAATAATATATATTTTATTTTTTATAGGTAAGTAATATTTACTTATATCTAAATTTTAACTTTAGATATAATGTTTATATTATTGTATTTATTAGATAAAATAAATTAAAGCTATATAAACAATAATTGGTAATGTTATAAACGATATGAATGTAGATACAACAATTGTACTAGCAATGCTATCAACAACTCTCTTGGGAGAGTACATTGATCCAACAAGATAGGTGAGAATAGCGCTAGGCATCGCACTTTGAATGAAAAGGACCCCAGCCTCTACCCCATTTAGGTTAAAAAAATCAATTAAAGCTAGACCAATTAAAGGGCCGCCAATCATTCTTACAAATGAATTTATAATTGATAATTTTAAAGAGAATACTTTAAGTCTTGTTAGGGCTACTCCTAATGACATTAAAACCATAAAAATTGTAGCATATGAAATTAAAAAGGTGGTATTTTCTAAAAATAATGGAACCTCATAATCAAAATAAAGAAAAAACAGTGCTAAAAATATTCCGTAAATAGGTCCATTTTTAAATAAAATTTTAAAATCAAAAGCCTTTTTTGCCAAGAAAACTCCAATTGTAAAATGAAAAAGCATGATTACAGAGGCAATTGCTCCAGCAATACCTAGTCCTTTTGCACCGTATGCAAATAAACAAACGGATAAACCAATATTGCCATTATTTGGTAATATTAATGGTGGAAGCTCCTGTATTAAATCTCTTTTAGTGATCATTAAAGTAATTATACCAATCAAAGAAAATCCAATGATCATAATTATTTTATAAGTAAAAAATTCTAAAAAAGTTTCAAGATCAACTCCTGTAGATGTAAGAGAATAAAAAATTAATGCAGGCGTTCCTATCGTACCTGTTAAATTTGTTATGAAATTTGTATTTAACTTGGGGTCTTTTTTTCCAAGATAGAAACCAATTCCAATAATAAAAAATACTGGAAATAATACTTCAAATAACTTTAAGTAAACTCCCATTAAGTCCTTACATCAGACTTTCTTGGCCTTCTAATTTTTCCACTTTTAAAATTTATTGCTGTCTCAAACTCCATTAATCTTTTATAGATCGACCTTAGTTCTGTTATTCTGGTCCAATTTTGTAAAAATAACGAAAAACTGCTTTGAACTTCTCTAAATGCAGAAGAGGTTTGTATTAACACTCCGAGTGTCATTGCTCCAGTAAATAAACCAGGACCCATTATCAAATAAGGAACTATAATCATTGATTGATTGTACATTATAAGCCAAAGATCGAAATAACCATAATGTAAAAACAAACGATGGTAATTAAATTTTATTCCTGTAAAAAGCTGTAAAATTGTAGGCGCACTAACATAATTTTTTCTATCATCTTCCCCATATACTAACTCTTTTCGAAAAGCAGCTTCGACTTTTTGATTATTATACTCTAAACCTGGAAGTTTAATACCTACTAGCCAACTAATTATTAATCCTCCAAGACTGGCTGCTAAGGATACCCAAACAAGAGATCCGGAAATATCTTTGAAAAAAGGGATAACTACATTTGAAGACAGACCCCACAAAATGGGAAGAAAAGCTATCAAAAGCATAATAGCTCTTACTACTTGGAGTCCTAGACTTTCAACAATTTTTGCAAAATTCATACAATCCTCCTGTATACGTTGTGATGCACCCTCAACTTTTGCGTCTACAGCTCTCCAATAAGGCATATATGAAAAAGTCATTGCCTCTCTCCATCTAAATGCCCAAAGTCTAGTAAAATAATTTGTAATTGTGTATATAATCACATACGGAATAGCTAATTTCATAAACAATGCTATACCATCGTAAAATTCTTTTAATTCTCTTTCAGGAGCTTTTTGAAGTAAATCGTAAAAACCTTTATACCATTCGTTGATTTTTACATCTATATAGGTTTGAGCAAGGAGTGACATGATAATGAAAGCAAAACCTCCCCATGACCATAGCAACCACTTTTTTTCTGTAAAATAACTTCTCCACATAATAAAACTTATACTCTATAACATTGATAATTAGAGATTTACACTATTCACAGTGTGTTTAATCATATCTCTCAGGTTGTATTTTGCTCTAAATTTTAAAATTTTTAATTGTTTTTGTATATTTGAATAAGAAATAGGAATATCACCAGGTCTTCTACTAACTACTTTATAAGGTATCTCTTTTTTTAAATATTTCATAAAACCAAAAAGAAGCTCACGTACAGAACATGGTTTGCCTGTTCCAATGTTTACTACTCTGTAGACTTTATTTTTACAAATTTTAATTGAAGAAATATGGCTTTTTGCCAAATCTACTACATGTATATAATCTCTCAAACAAGTACCGTCAAAAGTTTTATAATTATCTCCAAATATTTGGAAAATATTTTTTTTCTTTTTAAAAACTTTTATAATATTAGGAACAATATTTTCAGCTTTAAAAATATTTTCACTTAGGTATCCAGACGGATGTGCACCTAATGGATTAAAATATCTTAAAATTATTATATTCCATCCTAAATTTTTTTTAAATTCTTTTTTTAAGATATTTTCAATTTTCAATTTTGTTTTACCATAAGGACTCTTAGGGTTGCATTTGCTTGTTTCTTTGATTGGTGGAGTATTATTTTCGTCATAAACACATGCGGATGAACTAAATATTATATTTAAACAATTATTTTTTTTCATAATATTAATAAGATTTTTCGTCCCTTCAATATTGTTTTTTTTATAAAGATCAGGTTTTTTTTTAGACTCAGTTACAGATTTTAAGCCGGCGAAATGAATTACAAGATTTATCTTATATTTTTTAAATATTTCATCTAATTTTTTCTCTTTAATATCAATTCTAAAAAAAAGAAATTTTTTTTTTGTGATTTGACGTATCTTTAATATATTCGTTTTTTTTGAATTTACTAAATTGTCAATAACTATCACTTTTTTATTAAGTTTTAATAATTCCACTACTGTATGAGATCCAATATAACCGAGTCCACCTGTGACAAGTATGTAATTATGTTTACTTATCATTAAACCATAAATATTTTTTCTTAGTATCAAGGGAAAGCGTTTTATTGATTATAAAATCTGCTACAAGAGTTGAATTGAAATATTTTAAGTATTTTTCTCTCCCTTTTCGACCAATTTTTTTTCTTAATTTTTCATCTTTTGAAATCTTTATTATTTTTTCTGACAAATCTTCAACATTTTTATAAAAAACCATCTCGTTGCGATTAAAAAAATCATTATAGTGAGTTTTTTCATCTATAAGTGTGACTAAACCATTTCCAATAATTTGTGTAATTCTATCACTGCTATAATATTTTATTGGTTTTCCTC
>MDTD01015203.1_pt1 | contig 13076 bp, 10 predicted proteins | sample 811221 | NCBI WGS metagenome assembly MDTD01 (sample SAMN05326646, study PRJNA326480) | marine metagenome | isolation source: seawater | place: Pacific Ocean: South West | collected 2011 | reverse complement strand
AGCATTTTCTAGCGCAGTCCTCACAACTTTAACTGGATCTATGATTCCAGATTTAACTAAATCAGTATAAGTTTCCGTTTGTGCATCAAAACCGTAATTATTTTCTTTACTCTCACTCTCTAGAAGCTTACCAATCACTATGGAACCTTCAACACCAGCATTTTCAACAATCTGCCTTGTTGGAGTTTCAAGTGCAGCACGTATGATGTCTATACCAGCGTTTTGGTCTGCATTTTTTCCTTTAAGACCTTCTAAGGATTTTTTTGAATAAAGTAAAGCTGTACCTCCACCAGGTACGATTCCCTCCTCTACAGCTGCACGAGTTGCATTCAATGCGTCATCAACACGGTCTTTTCTCTCTTTAACTTCAACCTCTGTGGATCCACCAACATTAATTACAGCAACTCCACCTGATAATTTAGCAAGTCTTTCTTGTAATTTCTCTTTATCATAGTCGGATGTAGTTGTTTCAATTTGTGTTTTAATTTGTTCACATCTAGCCTTTACATCAGATGAACTTCCACCTCCTGAAACAATAGTTGTGTCCTCTTTATCTATTCTCGCTTTTTTGCAAGTTCCAAGATCATTTATTGTAACATTTTCGAGCTTAATTCCTAATTCATCGCTAATAACCTGTCCGCCAGTTAAAATGGCAAGGTCCTCAAGCATTGATTTTCTTCTGTCACCAAATCCAGGAGCTTTAACTGCAGCTACCTTCAGACCACCTCTAAGTTTATTTACTACCAATGTTGCGAGCGCCTCTCCTTCAACATCTTCTGCTATTATTAAAAGCGGTTTACCTGACTTAACAACAGCCTCTAGAAGTGGTAATAAATCCTGTAAATTTGAAAGCTTGCCTTCGTTCAAAAGAATAAAAGGATCTTCAAACTCACATATCATTTTCTCAGCATCTGTAATAAAATATGGGGACAAATACCCTCTATCAAATTGCATTCCTTCGGTAGTCTCTAGAGTAGTATCTCTTGTTTTTGATTCTTCAACAGTAATAACACCATCCCTTCCAACTTTATCCATAGCTTCCGCAATTTTATTTCCGATTTCTTCTTCCCCGTTAGCAGATATTGTTCCAACTTGAGCAATCTCTGATGAGGAGCCTAGTTTTTTACTTCTAGTTCTTAAATCACTCAAAACTTTATCTACAGCCAGATCAATTCCTCTTTTAAGATCCATTGGGTTCATTCCTGATGCTACAGCTTTAGCACCTTGCCTTACAATAGCTTGAGCAAGTACGGTTGCAGTTGTTGTTCCGTCACCTGCCGCATCGGAACTCTTACTTGCAACTTCTTTTACCATTTGAGCTCCCATATTTTCGAACTTATCTTTAAGCTCTATCTCTTTAGCAACTGAAACTCCATCTTTTGTAACTCTTGGAGCACCAAAAGATTTATCTAAAATTACATTTCTACCTTTTGGGCCCAAAGTAACTTTCACCGCATTTGCTAGTGCATCAACACCTGCGATCATTTGTGTTCTAGCATCAGAACCGAACGATATTTTTTTTGCTGACATTTTATTCTCCTTTATTTTTTGTTATTCTAAAATTCCCATTATGTCTGACTCTTTCATAATTAATAAGTCATCTCCATCAAGTTTAACTTCCGTTCCTGACCATTTCCCAAAAAGTATTTTATCACCTTTTTTGACATTCATTGGCTTTAACTTTCCATCATCGGCCACTTCTCCTGGTCCAACAGCAAGAACTTCACCTTCGCTAGGTTTTTCTTTTGCAGTATCAGGAATAATAATACCACCAGCAGTTTTCTCATCAGTTTCCAATCTTTTTACAACTACACGATCGTGTAAAGGTTTAAATTTCATATAGAATCTCCTTTAAAGTTTAGACAATTCATTTAAGTAGCTAAGTCTTCTGTTAGCACTTAGACGTCATGAGTGCTAAAATAATTATTTATTTTTTTTTGTCAACTATTTCTCTAAGTAATTTCAAAATTCTTGATTATAAAATTGGTTAGGTTAGAAACACTCTCATCAATTGACTCTTTCTCAGTATCTAAGATTAAATCTGGTTTTTCAGGCTCTTCATAGGGTGAATCAAAACCGGTAAAATTTTTTATTTTTCCTTTTTTAACTTTAGAGTATAGACCCTTTGCATCTCTTTTAATACATTCATTCAAAGAAGCTTTGACAAATATCTCTTTAAAAACCTCGGGTCTTAAATCTCTTGCTTTTTTTCTTTCACTTTTATACGGCGATATTAGAGAAACGACTACAATGAATCCTGCTTGAGTAAATAATTTTGCCACTTCTCCTGTTCTTCGTATATTTTCAGTTCTATCCTCAGGAGAAAATTTTAATCCTTTATTTAACCCTAGCCTAAGATTATCGCCATCAAGTACAAAAACATTGTAACTTTTAATAAACAATTTTTTTTCAACTTCTCTTGCTATTGTTGTTTTCCCAGAACCCGACAGTCCAGTAAGCCAAATTATCCCTGGTCGATGATTAAGTTTTGAAATTCTATCAACTTCTTTCACTGAAAAATTTTCAGGTATAATATTCTCTTCAATTTGTGTTTTATTTTTAATCTGATTAGGAAAATTTTGAACATTTACTATGCCTCCAGCAACTATTTCTTTTTCACTTAATAAACAAAATCTTCCAGTTTTTTGATTATAAGTAAAATCATCCATAGGAATTAATTGAGCTGAGTGAAGAGTTAATTCACAAATCTCATTTTTTTTTACCTTAAGTACATCATTCTTTTTTTTTAAGTTATTTGTATCAAAAACACTCATTATTTTTTCTACCGTAATTTGATACTCTCCAGTATTAATTTTCATTTGAAATTTTTGTTTTTGCTGCAATGGTTTTTCACTCAGCCAAAATAAATTACACTCGAATGTATGCATTAGTTTTGGTGGTTTATCAGGGTGGCAAGCTAAGTTACCTTTATCTACAAAAATTTGCTCAGCTAACGTCATAGCTATGCATTCTCCAGCACTGTATTTTTTTTTTGATTTTGGCCAATTTTCAAAAGATTGAATTTTTACTTTTTCGTTAGAAGGTAAGAATAATAATTCATCATTTATCGAAACATTTCCTGACTCAATCCGCCCAACAACTATTCTTTTATCCTCAATTTTATATATATCTTGGACAGGGAAACGGAAATCATAAGATTTTGATATTTCTTTAATTTCAAAATCGTCCATTAATTCCACACATGTTTTATCTTTAAACCATTTAGTTTCTTTACTTTTAGAACAAATATTATCGCCAAATCTAGCCGAAATTGGTATTGTTGAAATCGGAACAATATTAATTTTATTAAGAAAAATGTCTAATTCATTTTTTATTTCTAAAAATTTTTTTTGGCTAAACTTGAACTTATCCATCTTATTAATCAAAGATATGACATTTTTTATGCCTAATAATCTTAACAAGTAAGCATGTTTCTTTGTTTGCTCCTTTACTCCCTCATTAGCATCTACAATCAAAAAGGCTAAATCTGCAGATGAAGCACCTGTGATCATGTTCTTTATAAACTCTTTGTGCCCAGGAGAATCTATAAAAACATAATTTCTTTTTCTTGTTTTAAAAAAAATCTGAGTTGTATCAATTGTAATTCCTTGATCTCTTTCTGATTGCAAAGCATCTAACAGAAATGCATGTTCAAATTCAAGTCCCCTTTTTGAACTAACTTTTTTTAATTCTTGTGTTTGAGACTTTGTAATTACTCCAAGATCATAAATTAACCTTCCAATAAAAGAAGATTTACCATGATCAACATGACCAACAACCACTATTTTAGGAATTTTATCTACATTTAAATCTGAGACCATTACATATAACCTTTAGATCTTAATTTTTCAAAAATATCCTCTTGTTCATGATCCATTGCTCTTCCTGATCTTTCAGAAATTTTAGTATTTTTTAATTCTTCAATAATTTGATCTAGATTTTTGGCATTGCTTTTTACTGGGAATGTTATATCCATATCCCCCAATGATCTGTATCTTTCACCATTTTTGGCAAAATAAAGGTCAACTACAGGAATTTTTTCTCTCTTAATGTATCTCCAAATATCTAATTCTGCCCAGCCCAATAATGGATGTATTCTAATATGAATATTATCCGGATAATTAAGATTTGAATGATCCCAAAATTCTGGTGGCTGATTTTTCATATCCCATTTTCCATTTTCATCTCTGGGACTAAAAATTCTTTCTTTAGCCCTAGTATTTTGCTCATCTCTTCGGATACCAGCAATCACACCTTTAAATTTGAATTGTTCAAGGATTTTCTTTAATCCCTCAGTTTTTCTCGCTGCTGACCTTGCCGCAGGGGGCAATGCCGGATCAATAGAATCAATTGGTGGGCATTCTCCTTTAATTAGTTTTATCTTCCATTTTTTTTCATACGTATTTCTGAAGCTATACATCTCTTTAAATTTTTTTTTTGTATCAACGTGCACCAATGGGAAGGGTATTTTTCCAAGAAAAGCTTTTAGGGCCAACCAAACCATAACATTTGAGTCTTTTCCTAGAGACCATAACATAGCTACATTTTTAATTGACCTGTAAGATTGCCTCAAAATATATATACTTTCGTTTTCTAGTTTACTTAGATGATCCATTTTATTTTTTGTTGTAAATTCCACATTCTGTTTTGTTAAGATGTTCCCATCTTCCTGATCTCATATCAGAACGGTTCTTAGATGGTAAGGTACAGTGAGTACAACCTATGGAAAAGTAATTTTTTTTAATAAGTGGGTGTTTCGGCAAACAATTTTCTTCAAAATAATTTTCAATACTTTTTAAGTCTTGATTTATTAAAGGATTGATTACAATTTTATTATCTTGAATTTCAAAAATATTTAAGAACTCTCTATCCCCTTTGTGATATGATTTTCTACCAGAAATCCAGCAATCAAAATCCTTCAGTTCTTTTTTTAATGGCTTTACCTTTCTTAAGTGACAACAGCGGTCAGGGTTGGATTTCCATAAATCATTATTTGAGTCATTATTTTTTAAGTCATTGTTTGTTGGAAAAGTTTCAATTAAATTTTTTAGACCAAACTTTTTGATCAACATATCTCTATATGAAATAGTTTCATGAAACAAAAAATGTGTATTTAAAAAAATTATTGGAGTGTTTTTATCAATCTTTGAAATTATATTTAAAATAACTACCGATTCTGATCCAAATGAACAAACATATGCTACTTTTTTTTTAAACAGTTTGGTTATGCATTGATTAATAATTACATCAGGACTTTTACAAGCAAAGTCCTTGTTTAACTGATCGATTTTGTTCAAAAAACCAGACATATATACTATAAATTATAAATTATAAAGTTTGTCAATATATTATTGATCATAAAATAATGTATAAATATGTATTTTACATATAATTAATGTATTTTATTTTTAATTCTTTTTATTATTAATTAACTATGCGTTCAAACAAAGATAATAAATTTTTACTAATCTGGTTGCTTATAAATCTTACACTAATAATTATGATGGTAGCTATAGGTGGAATTACTCGACTAACTGATTCAGGTTTATCAATGACGAATTGGAGATTGTTTATGGGAATCATACCACCATTAAATGAATCAGATTGGATTGATTATTTTAATCAGTACAAAAAGACACCAGAGTTTATGATGAAAAATTTTAATATGACATTACCAGAATTTAAAAAAATTTTTTTCTGGGAATATCTTCACAGAATATGGGGGAGATTGATTGGTCTCGTGTTTTTTCTTCCGTTGGTATATTTTTGGCTTACAAAAAAATTAACACAAAATGAAAAAAAGAATTTTTTCATTTTATCGCTTATAGGTTTTTTTCAAGCCTTCATGGGTTGGTTCATGGTTAAAAGTGGTCTGTACGAAAAACCTGATGTAAGTCATTTTAGATTATCTGCTCATCTTCTAACTGCTTTTATAATTTATAGTATACTTCTATATATTTTTTGGAATAGTTATAGATCATTTTATTCGTCGGATAACTCTTATTTCGGAGATGAGGCAAAGCTTGAGAAATATATTGTTTGTTCGATTTTAATACTTCTTTCAACCATTGTAACTGGTGCTTTTGTTGCTGGAACAAATTCTGGTTTATCATATAATAACTTTCCATTGATGGACGAAAGAATATATCCACCGATATTAGCCTCAGAAGAAAATAAAAATTTTTTAATACTACTTAATGATTCAGGATTTATTCAATTTCTTCATAGAATTTTTGCTACTTTAACTCTTGTTACAATTTTTCTCACTTATTTTTTAAATAGAAAATCAAATATAAGCAGTTTTTTATATAGAATTTTAGCTGCAATTTTCTTTCTTATAATATTTCAATATATTCTAGGTATTACTATTCTTCTTTTATATGTACCTATTTCTTTGGGACTATTTCACCAATTATCCTCTATGGCAATCTTGAGTATTTTAGTTATTGGATATTCAGAAATACAATTTATAAAAAAAACAAATAAATTGTATTCCTGATTGAATTAATAAATTTAGAAACTGGCTCCAACTGACCATGTAATTTGGTCAATTTCTTGGTCAGTTCCATACCCATCAACTGTGGTATATGAAATAGCCCAATCCAAGCCAAATGCGCTGGTCGAAATCGTAGCAATGTAATCGGTGTAAGAATTACCACCCTCCATTTCAGATCCTGTAAAACCAGCTGCGCCCGAAATTGTAAATGGTGTATTAGGAACTGCTAATTCGATTCCAACGTTTTGATAATCGTACTCGTCTTGCTGAAAACCAGATGGTGAATATCCATAATAATAAGAAATACCTATATCTGTTACTGTAGTAGGTAAAGTTAAACTTAATGAACCATAGTATTCAACAAAATCAACATTTCTAGCACCATCAGCGGTATTTTGATCAGTCATACCAGGATAATCGTAGTACAGAATTCCTCCATCATAGGCAAGATAATCCTCAAGTAGAGGAACAGCTCCTGTGAATCCGCCGTAATAATCTAATTCATTACCTGATAATGAATTTGTTCCACCTGAGACATTAGAGCCCCAAATACCTGCATAAAAATCTATATAAGTATCAACTAAGCCCAGACTGTAGTCGAAACCACCTTGAACAGCTGACTGACCAGTGTTTTGTTGTTCACCTCTCCAAATATATTGAGAATAATAACTTACATTTGCAGAAACCTCGCCAAATGGAAGTTTTTCTGGAAATTCAAATGATTTCACAGAAGAAGATCCCCACAATATTGGTAAAGCTAATGTAACAGCTAAATATTTTTTCATAAAAATCCCTTTCAATGATTAAATTTTGTGCATTATTAATTTTGATTAATATTTGTGCATTATACCCCATATTATTAAAGTTTTTCAATTCTTCAATATTTTTATAAAAACTTAATAAAAAAAAAGAAAAATTGTTGTATATTTGCAACCGAGGTTTTAAGTGGCTAATTTAACATTATTTACTTTCGCAATTCTCCTGTCATGGATTTATATTCTTTTTTTTTATGGGAGAAAATTTAACTCAAAAGAGAGTTTTTTTTGGTCATCAGGAATAGTATTTGAGAAATTCCTTTTAATAAATAAAGAAAATGAGGTCTCTGATAATAAAAAAAGTAAGGTTTGCGTTGTTATACCAGCAAGAAATGAAGAAAACGTAATTACAAATACCTTATTATCAATTGTAAAACAAAATGATGTATTTTTAGATGTACTTATTATAGACGATAATAGCACTGATAAAACAGTTTATAAGGCTAAGCAGTTTTTCTTAAAAAAAAAATTTAAAAGTTATAAGATTTTGTCTGGTAAAAAACTTCCAGTTGGTTGGAGTGGAAAGGTTTGGGCTCTTTATCAAGGTGTAGAATATTTAAAAAAATCAATGCATGATTATTTGCTTTTTTTGGACTCCGACATAAGACTTGAAGAAAAAACATTAATCAAAACCATAAATTTTTTAGAAGAAAAAAATCTCAAAATGTTATCATTAATGGCAAAATTAAATTGTTCAACTATTTGGGAAAAACTATTAATTCCATCGTTTATTTTTTTTTTTCAAAAATTGTATCCATTCAATTTAGTAAATAATCCAGAAAAAAAAATTGCAGCTGCAGCTGGAGGTTTTATTTTGTGTAAAAAAGAAGTCTTTAAAAACGATAATATGTATTTCAAGATTAAGAATAAAGTTATTGATGATTGTAATCTTGCAAATTTAATAAAAAAAAAGGGAAGTATTTGGCTTGGTCTTACCAATCTAGCTAAAAGTCAGAGAAAATACGATAAATTAAATGATATTTGGAAGATGGTCTCAAGAACAGCATTTGAACAACTAAGTTATTCCGTTATTATGTTATCGTTTTCGGTTCTTGGACTTTTTTTTCTATATATTTTTCCAATAATAAATTTATTTTTTTTAGAAATAAAAAAGGATGGATTTATATATTTCACAAATTTAATTATTTGTATCATCATTACTTCAGTTTTTATACCAACAATCAAATTTTATAATTTGAAAATTATATACATTTTTACACTTCCTTTTTCTGCGTGTTTGTATACATTAATGACATTAAGTTCAGCTTATAATTTTTTTTTCAAGCATGGGAATTCTTGGAAAGGGAGGAATTATTAAAGAAATTTTAATATCCGACAAAATAGTTTCAAATTTCTTATCAGGCAAGAGTTACAATGATGAGAATTTCCCTGTTTCTTCGATTTTAATAAAAAAAAAAATTAGGTATTATATAAGAAAATTTTATTTTTTTGCCAGAACTGCAGATGACATTGCAGACCATAAGTCAAAAAAAAAGCACACAAAAGCAAAAATTCTGAAAATTTTTGATACAATCATTGAAAAGAATATGAGATCAGATGTAACAGTTTTAAACGAACTTATTGATGTTTTTGAAGAATTGAAAATTGGCAGAGCTCATGCCAGAAACCTTCTTAAAGCTTTTATTTTAGATACAAACAAACAAAGATATAAAAATTGGAGAGAATTACTTAATTATTGCAAATTTTCGGCAAATCCAGTTGGTAGATATGTAATTGACATATCATACAAAATAGAAAAACAAGGTGAAGACAATATTAATCAGGTCTATTTTGCATCTGATAACTTATGTAGTGCTCTTCAAATTCTTAATCACATGCAGGATTGCCAAAAAGACTATCTAGAAATGAATAGAGTTTACATACCAGAAGAATTGTTTAAAAAATATTCTTCATCTATATCTGATCTTAAATTAAAAGAATCCTCTTACAATTTCAAAAACTTAAAAAATGAAATAATTAATAAAGTTGAAGAAATGCTAAAAAACAGTAAATGCGGGCTTAAATTGATTAAAATTTCAAGACTTAGGAAAGAAACATTAATAATATTTTATATTGCAAAAAAATTATGTTATTTATTAAGAAAAAATGATCCACTTAAAAAAAAAGTTAAATTATCACGTATTGATTTGATTTTTTGTTTTTTAAAAGGAATAATAGAGATATAGAATTTCAGTACTTACTCATAGATTAAAAAAAAAATGAAATTACAAACACCATTACTAGACAAAATTAAATATCCAAAAGATTTAAAGAAGTTTAATGATAAAGATCTAAAAAAAATATGCAGTGAACTCAGAAAAGAGGTTGTTGACGCTGTTTCTGTTACAGGAGGTCACTTGGGTGCAGGTTTGGGAGTTGTTGAACTCACTGTAGCAATTCATAATGTATTTAATACACCAAGAGATAAGCTTATTTGGGATGTTGGTCATCAATGCTACCCACATAAAGTTATAACTGGAAGAAGAGATAAAATCAGAACAATCCGTCAACCCGGAGGACTTTATGGATTCACAAAGAGATCTGAGAGTGAATATGATCCTTTTGGAGCAGCACACTCTTCAACATCTATTTCCGCAGGCTTAGGAATGGCTGTAGCAAGAGATCTCAAAAAGGAAAATCATCAAGTTATTTGCGTAATTGGAGATGGAGCTATAAGTGCTGGCATGGCATATGAAGCAATGAATAATGCAGGTTCCATGAATGCAAAATTAATTGTTATATTGAATGATAATGATATGTCAATTGCACCTCCAGTTGGTGCAATGAGTGCTTATCTATCAAGATTGTTATCTGGTAAGACTTTCCAGTCAGCTAGGTCTTTAGCCAAGCAAATGGCAAAAAAGTTTCCTAAAAGATTCCAAAGTGTCGCTGCTAAAGCTGAAGAGTATATGAGAGGAATGGTTACTGGTGGAACACTTTTTGAAGAACTTGGTTTTTTTTACGTAGGCCCTGTGGATGGTCATAATTTAGACCATCTCTTGCCTGTACTAAGAAATCTTAATGAATCCAAGTGGGATGGACCAGTATTCTTGCATGTTGTTACAAAAAAAGGTTATGGTTACGAACCAGCTGAAAAATCCGAGGATAAATATCACGGAGTAAGTAAATTTAATGTGGTAACTGGTGAACAAGTAAAATCAAATTCAAAAATACCAAGCTATACTAAAGTTTTTGCAAATTCTTTAATTAGAGAGGCCAAGTTAGATAAGAATATTGTTGCCATTACTGCTGCAATGCCATCAGGTACTGGTTTGGATCTTTTTCAACAAGCTCATCCTAATAGAACATTTGATGTTGGGATTGCAGAACAGCATGCAGTTACATTTGCAGCTGGTTTAGCTTCTCGTGGAATGAAGCCATATGCTGCTATATATTCTACCTTTCTTCAAAGAGCTTATGATCAGGTTGTTCATGATGTAGCTATTCAATCTTTACCTGTAAGGTTTGCAATTGATAGGGCAGGTCAAGTTGGTGCTGATGGAGCAACTCATGCAGGATCATTTGATTTAGCATATCTTTGTACACTTCCAAATTTTGTTGTAATGGCCCCATCTGACGAAAACGAATTAAGTAATTGTGTTGCTACTTCAACTAAAATAAACGATCGTCCATCTGCATTCAGATATCCTAGAGGAGAAGGAATAGGAATTAAAATCAGTGAAAAGCCTGAGTTATGGAAAATCGGTAAGGGTAGAATTGTTAGGCAGGGTAGCAAAGTATGTATCTTTTCTCTTGGAACTCGTCTTCATGAAGCTATAAAAGCTTCAGAAATACTAGCCTCTTATGGGCTTCCAACCACTGTTGCTGATGCGAGATTTGCAAAACCTATTGATGAATTACTTATTACCCAATTAGCCAGAGATCATGAAGTATTTGTTAGTGTTGAAGAGGGCTCTGTTGGTGGATTTTCTGCCCAAGTTATGTCATTTTTAACAAAATCTGGAGCTTTAGACAGTGGTTTAAAATATAGACCAATTTTCTTCCCAGATAAATTTATAAATCATGGCAAACCTGATATGCAGAATATTGAATGTGGAGTGGACTCTGAATCAATTGCAAAAGTAGTTCTAAATGCACTTGGAATTGTCCCAACTTCAAAAGTTTCCCTTGAAACTGCTTAGTAAAATTTTTTCTTATTTGAATGTCTTCAACTGATCAATATTATATTGAAAAAAATGTAAGAAAATCTGGTACATCATTCTTTTGGGGAATGAAAAGACTACCTAAAGAACAAAAAAGAGCAATGTTTGCACTTTATGCATTTTGTAGAGAAGTTGATGATATTGCTGATGAGAAAAATCTAAAAAAAATAAATAAGCTAAATCAAATATCAGAATGGGAAAAAAAAATTAATTCAATTTTTAAAGAAAGAAAGTTTAAAGATTCTTTATCTAAAGAACTATCAGAGGCTGTAAAAAGATTTGATTTGAGCAAATCTGATTTTATTTCAATTATAAAGGGAATGAAAATGGATATAAATGAAGATATAAAGTTTCCCTCTAAAAAAAAATTCGAGTTGTATTGTGATAGAGTTGCAGTAGCTGTTGGTTATATATCAATAAATATATTTGGAATTAGATCATCTGAAGGAAAAAATTATGCTTTCAATCTTGGGCGTGCTTTTCAGATAACAAACATTGTTAGAGATTTCAAAGAAGATGCTAATCGTTCTAGATGCTATGTACCCATTAATTATCTTAAGAAATACAAGCTAAAAAAAAATTTAAAAGATGTGTGTGAAAGCTCTAAACTGAATTTAATCTTACAAGATTTACTTGAAGAAGCTAATTCTTACTTTTCAAAATCAAATAAAATTTCCCTAAAACTAGATTCTAATAAAATTAAGGCATCGGAAACTATGAAATTATTTTATGAAACAATTCACCAGAAAATGTATAAAAAAAAGATTAATTTAGATAAAAAAATTAAATTAAATTTCTTTGAAAAATTGAAGATTTTTATAAAAATCATACTGCGAGGTTAATATTAAAAAAAATATTTATATAGTTGGTGCTGGTTTAGCTGGATTGTCAGCAGCAGTAAATGCTCAGAGGAAAGATTTTAATGTAAATATATTTGAGTCTTCAGGTTTTGCTGGTGGTAGATGTCGATCTTATTTTGATAAAAAAATGGGTATAGAAATTGATAATGGAAATCACTTAGTTTTGTCAGCAAATAAAAACTTTTTCGAATATTGCCAATTTATAGAATCTGTAAAAACAATTAAGAAAATTGAACCAATATTTAATTTTTTTAATGTTAAAGATAAAAAACATTGGAATTTGAATCTTTTAGACAAAAAATATCCAACTTGGATTTTTAATAAAAAAAAAAGGATACCAAATTCATCTGTAATTGATTATTTTGCTTTTTTGAAATTTAGTATAGTTAATAAAAAAACTAAGGTTTCAGATTTAATTCAAAACTCGAATATATTTAAGTCGTTTTGGGAACCCTTTACTCTTGGAATAATGAACACACATCCGGATGAAGCATCTGCGAAAGTACTTTCTAATGTTCTCAAAAAAACTTTATTTAAAGGACGCGATTTTTGCTATATATATCAGCCCAAAATCAATTGGCATAATACGTTGATTCAACCAACAATTGATTTATTAAAAAAAAAGAATAATAAAATATCATTTAATAATACTTTAAAAAGAATCATAATAAAAAATAATAATGTTGAAAAATTAATTTTTGAAAAAAATAAAATTGATATTTATCCAGATGATCACATTATT
>MDTD01115414.1_pt1 | contig 13078 bp, 12 predicted proteins | sample 811221 | NCBI WGS metagenome assembly MDTD01 (sample SAMN05326646, study PRJNA326480) | marine metagenome | isolation source: seawater | place: Pacific Ocean: South West | collected 2011 | reverse complement strand
GGTCCGGCCCACCGTGCAGAGTATACGCCGGGATCACCATTAAGGCTGTGAATTGATAGTCCAGAGTCGTCGGCTAAGGCTGGCACGCCGGATCCCTTTGCTGAGGATATTGCTTTAATAATTGAATTTTCTGTGAAGGTTATCCCACTTTCAACAGGCTCAGGAAGTCCTAACTCGCCTGCAGAAATTACTTTCACGCAGAAAGGTTCCAATAATTTGCGAATTTCTCGAACTTTTCCCGGATTGTGACTGGCTATAATTATTTCTTTTTCTAAAAACTTGCGTGGCATTTGATCATATTTCTCCTGATTTCAGAGCCTCTCGTTGTTTTTCAATTAACTCATTTATCCCTTTACGCGCCAGAGTTAGCAGGTTGTCGAATTGTTTTGTTGAGAATGATTTTTTTTCTGCGGTCGCCTGTATTTCAACGATACCTTGTTTTCCAGTTAATACAAAATTAGCATCGGCTTCTGCTGAACTGTCTTCACTATAATCTAAATCAAGAATAGCTGATCCATTACATAGGCCACAAGATATTGCAGCAACTTCTTCGATTAAGGGAATTGCATTTATAACTCCAACATCAACCAAGCGCGAAAAAGCCCTGTGGAGAGCTACATATGCACCCGTGATACTTGCTGTTCGTGTTCCTCCGTCGGCCTGTATTACATCACAATCGATTGTAATTTGTATTTCCCCCATTGCAGTTAGGTCTGTAATTGCTCTCAACGAGCGACCTATTAGGCGCTGAATTTCCAGGGTTCGACCAGACTGTTTGCCTTGGGAAGATTCACGTCTCATTCTTGATCCAGTGGATCGAGGCAACATACCATATTCGGCTGTGATCCAGCCTTCTCCGGAATTACGCAACCATGACGGAACCCTCTCTTCAACGCTAGCTGTACACAAAACACTTGTCTCGCCCATTTTTATTAAACAAGAACCCTCTGCGTGTTTGTTGACATCGGTTTCTATATAAACTGAACGAACTTCGTTAGCGGCACGGCCTGATGGTCTCATCATTAATTACCCCTTTTTGAAAAAGTTTTGTGCAAGCTACCTTCCATACGTTGACTGAGCAAGGCCTTGTAACTACATTTTTATCTATGATTTCAAAACTTGATGAACGATCTCGCGAAATTTTTGAGAATATAGTAGATGCTTACGTTGCAACGGGGGATCCAATTGGATCTCACACTTTATCTATGCGTCTAAATTCTTCTTTATCTCCTGCAACCGTCAGAAACGTCATGTCTGAACTAGAGGATGCTGGCCTTTTGTTTAGTCCACATGCATCTGCGGGCAGAATTCCAACGGATGCTGGTCTTAAGATGTTTGTTAACGGAATACTTCAAATTGGAAACTTGAAAAAATCGGATCAACAAAGCATTGAGGGTCAATGTCAGACCAAAGGTATTTCTTTTGAAGGCCTATTGAAAGAGGCAACCTCAGTATTGTCGGGTCTTTCTAATTGTGCGGGTCTAGTGATGGCTCCAAAAACCGATGCACCTTTGAAGCACATTGAAATTATTTCCTTGAGTCCGGGGCGAGCTCTGGTGGTGCTTGTAACGGAGAACGGTGTGGTTGAGAATCGTATAATAAATACACCTGCTGATCTGCCACCTTCAGCGCTTGTTGAAGCCTCAAACTATTTGAGTACACGCATGGTCGGAAAGACTTTGGGAGAAACTCATGAAAAAATTATGGCAGAACTTCATTATGACAGAACTCTGCTAGACAACCTTACTAGCGGTGTGGTTCAATCTGGTCTCGCCAGTTGGGCAGGTGGAGATGAAGGTGGTACGTTGATCGTCAGCGGCCAAGCAAATCTTTTGGAAGATGTAGGTGCTGCAATGGATCTTGAGGAAATTCGATCATTATTTGAGGCTCTAGAGACAAAAGAAACCATGTTAAAGCTTCTATCTCTGACAGACCTTGCAGAAGGGGTGCAGGTATTCATTGGTTCTGAAAATTCGTTGTTTGGTCTTTCTGGTTGCTCAATGATTGTTGGCTCTTTTAGGGATAGCCGGGAACAAGTCATAGGTGCAATTGGTGTTGTCGGGCCCACGAGAATGAATTATGCACGTATTGTACCGATGGTAGATTACACCGCAAAACTTGTAGGCAGGTTGGTTGGTAATAGAGATATTGAAGGATAAAAAAAGAGAGAATTTTGATGATGTCAGAAGTTTCAGAAAAAAAAATTGATCAAGAAAGCGAGGATATCAACTTAAATGAAAATGATGATCATTGTGCGGAAACAGTAGTTGATACAAATGCAGATGATGAAACAAGTCAGGTTGAAGTTGATGGGAGAAAAATTTCAGAAGAGGATAGTGATGAGAGCTCTGTAGAGGATCAAGAAATACCAAATGATTTGGTTGATGAACGAGTGGATGAGCTTGAAAAAGAGCTCTTAGAGGTAAAGGATCAGTTATTACGGGCGGTTGCTGAGACTGAAAATGTGAGAAGAAGGGCCCAGCGGGAAAAGGAAGATACAAGTAAGTATGCTATAACCAGCTTTGCGCGTGAAATTCTTGGTGTTTCTGATAATATTTTTCGTGCATTAAACAGTCAGCGTAAAGAGGAGGAAAAGCAGGCTAATTTAGATCTTAGCAAGGAAGATTTACTCAATAGATTTAACAATTTTATCACCGGTGTAAGCATGATTGAAGCCGAATTGCAAAAGACATTTGAGCGTATAGGCATTGAAAAGATGGATGTTATAGGTGAACCTTTTGATCCAAAGTTGCACAATGTACTTTTTGAGATTGAAGATCTTGATAAGCCTATGGGAACAATTGTCGAAGTAATTGAATCTGGATATGTCTTAAAAGATCGACTTTTGCGAGAGGCAAAGGTAGGTGTATCAAAAGGTGGTCCCAAAAAGCCCGAAGTGAAATCAACTTCAGAAGGTGACCAAAAAGAGGCTGAAGATGCGGCCCAAGCATATGAAACTTCTGCCGAAACAGGCAGCAAGGTTAATAAAGAGCTGTAGGACTGTAAAAATTTAACCTAGTGGTTGCGTTGCATCACTTTGGGACATATATATTGTTCGGTTGCCACTGTTTTAAATACTTTTAATGCTTTGGGATGCCTCGCTAAATTTGCCCTCTGGGGAATTAACTTGGGAGCATGCCTTGAAAAAAAAGGATATAAAATGACTAAAGTTATAGGTATTGACTTAGGCACGACAAATTCGTGTATTGCCCTTATGGACGGAAAAGACGCCAAGGTTATTGAAAATTCTGAAGGTGTACGAACTACACCATCCATAGTTGGTTTCACAGATGCTGGTGAGCGACTTGTGGGACAACCAGCAAAACGGCAAGCCGTAACAAATCCAGAAAACACTCTTTTTGCCATCAAGCGATTGATAGGTCGTCGTTATGATGACCCATTAACAGAAAAAGATAAGGATATGGTTCCCTTTAAAATTGTTTCTGGTGAAAGTGGTGATGCGTGGGTGGAAGCAGCGGGAGATAAATATAGCCCAAGTCAAATTAGTGCATTCACCCTTCAAAAAATGAAAGAAACTGCCGAAAGTTACTTAGGTGAAGATGTTACACAAGCAGTAATAACCGTCCCCGCTTATTTCAACGATAGCCAGCGTCAGGCTACAAAAGATGCCGGAAAAATTGCAGGACTTGAGGTTCTCAGAATAATCAACGAGCCAACAGCCGCCGCATTAGCATACGGTCTAGAAAAAAAAGAGAGCGGTACCATAGTTGTTTATGATCTTGGAGGTGGTACTTTTGATGTTTCAGCACTAGAAATTGGTGATGGTGTATTTGAGGTAAAGTCAACAAACGGGGACACTTTTTTGGGTGGAGAAGATTTTGATGTTCGTATTGTTGACTATTTGGCCGATGAATTTAAAAAAGACAACGGTATAGACCTTAGAGACGACAAACTAGCTTTGCAGCGTTTGAAAGAAGAAGGTGAGAAAGCAAAAATAGAACTCTCTAGTGCGATGCAAACAGAGGTTAATCTGCCTTTCATCACAGCGGACGCCACTGGCCCGAAGCATTTAAACATAAAATTAACAAGAGCAAAATTAGAAGCTCTGGTTGATGATTTAATCAAGCGTACAATTGAACCTTGTAAAAAAGCTCTTAAAGATGCGGGCTTATCAGCAGGTGAAATTAATGAGGTTATTTTGGTTGGTGGTATGACCAGAATGCCTAAAGTCGTTGAAGCAGTAAGAGAATTTTTTGGCCGAGACCCCCATAAAGGAGTTAACCCTGATGAAGTCGTTGCTATAGGTGCTGCTATTCAAGGTGGTGTTTTGCAAGGTGATGTTAAAGATGTTCTATTATTAGATGTAACACCATTAAGCCTTGGAATTGAAACTCTTGGCGGTGTCTTTACTAGACTAATTGATCGAAACACAACAATACCAACACGAAAATCCCAGGTCTTCTCAACTGCTGAAGACAACCAGACTGCAGTAACCATAAGAGTTTTCCAGGGCGAACGTGAAATGGCTGCTGATAATAAAGTTTTGGGACAATTTGATCTTGTTGGAATACCACCTGCCCAAAGAGGTATTCCTCAAATTGAAGTGACATTCGACATTGACGCAAACGGTATAGTGAACGTTTCAGCGAAAGATAAAGCCACAGGCAAAGAACAGCAAATTCGAATTCAAGCATCTGGAGGTTTGAGTGATGAAGACATTGAAAAAATGGTTAATGAAGCAGAATCTCATGCTGACGAAGATAAAAAGAAAAAAGAAATGGTCGAAATTCGTAACAATGCCGATGGCCTTGTCCACTCAACTGAGAGTAATTTAAAAGAGCATGGTGATAAAATTACGGATGAGGATAGAGCTGATATTGAAGAATGCGTTAAAGATTTAAAAACTTTATTGGAAAGTGACGAACCAAATCCCGAAGAGATAAAAGAAAAAAGCGAATCATTGAGTGAGCATGCAATGAAGCTTGGTGAAGCCATGTATAAAGCAAGTCAGGCTGAAGCATCTGTTGAAGAACCATCATCGGAAAAGAGCTCAGTTGAAGATCCGGATGTTGTTGATGCTGAATTTGAAGAGGTCAACACTGACCAGGACTCACCCGACGAAGGTAAGAAAGAAAATAAAAAATAATAGATAATTCTTTCTTCAATTTGTAACAAATAACCTCGGCGTAAATAGTTAAAACGTCGAGGATATTGTTTACTGAGGTTATGACAAGTATGTCCAAGGAAGATTATTACTCACTTTTAGGCATTGATCGTAATGCGAGCAACGATGAAATCAAGAAAGCTTATCGTAATTTAGCCATGAAATATCACCCTGACCGTAACCAGGGTGATGCTGAAGCCGAACGTAGATTTAAAGAAGTAAACGAAGCCTACGAGGTTTTAAAAGATGATGAAAAGCGAGCGGCCTTTGACCGTTTTGGCCATGCTGCTTTTGAACAAGGAGGCCAAGGTGCAGGAGGTTTTAGCAGTGGTGGTTTTGGTGGTTTCGCAGACATTTTTGATGAAATGTTTGGGGATTTTGGCTCTCAAGCCGGTAGCAGTGGAGGTAATGTAGGGCGCGGTTCTGATTTGCGCTTTAATATGGAGATTACATTAGAAGAGGCATTCGAAGGAAAAAAAACAAATATTCGCGTCCCTACTTCTGTATCTTGCGATAGCTGTAATGGCTCTGGCGCCGCTGGTGGTGCTGCACCTGCAAATTGTGTTACATGTGGTGGTCATGGAAGAGTTCGTTCTCAACAAGGTTTTTTCACCGTTGAGCGAACTTGTCCTTCTTGTCAAGGTGTTGGTCAAGTTATCAAAGATCCTTGTTCAATATGTGGCGGTCAAGGTCGTGTTCAAAAAGAAAAAAAACTCGCAGTAACTATTCCCGCTGGAGTTGAAGATGGAACACGGATTAGACTTGGTGATGAGGGGCAGGCGGGTTTGCGTGGAGCACCCGCGGGAGATTTATACATTTTTTTATCAATTAGCCCTCATCGTCTTTTTAAACGTGAAGGCGCTAATATTCATTGTCGTGCGCCAATTCCAATGACCACGGCTGCTCTTGGTGGTAGCATTGAAGTGCCAACCGTAGAAGGCAAATTGACAAGAGTATCAGTTCCCTCGGGTTCACAGTCTGGCCAACAGTTTCGTCTCAAAGGAAAGGGTATGCGTGTTTTAAGATCTAATTCTCGTGGAGATATGTTTGTGCAGGTTGCTGTTGAAACCCCAATTTCCTTGAGTAAAAAACAAAAGGAGTTACTTAAGAAATTTGAAGATGAAAGTAATCATGCTAAGCATAGTCCAGAGTCACATGGGTTCTTTGATAAGGTAAAAGACCTTTGGGAAGATCTAAAAGAATAAAGGGCTCAGATCATGAAAACTGGGATTGTCGGTTGTGCAGGGAGAATGGGCCGTATGTTGGTGGCTGAAGTTCTGTCTAACAAGGACCTGTCCCTTGTCGGAGGAACTGAACATGAGGAAAGTTCCTGTATAGGACAGGATATTGCCTCTTTGGTGGGTTTCGATGAAGTAGGAATAGATGTAGGTTGCAATATGCAAGATCTATTTAAGTCTGCAGATGTTGTGATTGATTTTACCTTGCCCAAAGCTACTGTTTTACATGCAGAGGCTGCAATTGATCATGGTACAGCTTTGGTGATTGGAACTACCGGATTAAGTCGAAACCAACAAAATTTTGTTGAAGAAGCCTCAAAAACTGTACCTATTGTTCAGGCTGCAAACTACTCACTGGGTGTTAATCTACTACTTGGTTTAACTTCAGAAGTCGCGAGTTTGCTTGAGGACGATTATGATATTGAAATTTCTGAAATGCACCACAGGCATAAAATTGATGCCCCTTCTGGTACTGCCCTGGCATTAGGTCAAGCCGCTGCAGATGGGCGTGGTGTAGATTTGGATTCCGTATCTAATTTAAATCGTAATGATATGCCGAGAGCAAGAGAGGAAGGTGGTATTGGATTTTCCTCCATGAGGGGAGGAGATGTAGTTGGAGACCATACTGTAATTTTTGCAACTGATGGAGAGCGGATTGAGTTAACTCACAAAGCTTCAAGCAGGTCTATTTTTGCACGTGGCGCTGTCAGGTCTGCTAGATGGTGCAAAGATAAAAGCCCTGGTTTATATTCAATTCGTGACGTTTTAGGTATCTAAATTATTTTCTTTTAAAATGATTTAGATCTCGATTAATTTTATACATCCAGAAACCATTAAATAATCTTTTTATTTTTTAAGGTGAAAGTTTTGTGTCTATCTTAATGTTAATATTTTAGTCATTACATATTTCAATTTACTATTACTAAAAAAATTTTATTATTTAATAGATTGAATTTATCCGAAAAAATGAAAAAAAAGAATGTTGAGATATTTTATCGGGCTTTATCTGCTAAAAACCCCGAGCCAAAGGGGGAACTTAAGTGGGTTAATAACTACACTTTATTAGTAGCTGTAGTGCTTTCTGCTCAAGCTACAGATGTAAGCGTCAATAAGGCATGTGAGCCACTTTTTAAAAAAGTTAAAACCCCAAGAGCCATGCTAAATCTCGGTGAGGATGGTTTAAAAAGTTATATAAAGTCAATTGGTTTGTTTAACACCAAGGCTAAAAATGTCATAAATTTATCTCAAGTTCTTATAGATAAGCATAAAGGGACGGTGCCCAACGAGCGTGCAGCTCTTGAGCGTCTTCCTGGTGTTGGACGTAAAACTGCGAGTGTCGTAATGAATATTGCCTTTGGTGCGCCAACTATTGCTGTTGACACCCACATTTTTCGTGTTTCAAATCGAACGGGCCTTGCATCGGGAAAAACGGTGTTTGCAGTTGAAAATAAATTAGAAAAAATTACACCCGATCAGTGGAAGCTACATGCACATCATTGGCTCATATTGCTGGGTCGGTATATTTGCAAAGCTAGAAAACCTGAGTGCTATCAATGTGTTGTTAATGAAGTATGTAGTTATAAAGAAAAAAATTTACTCTAATAGAAGTCTTTCCTTTTTGCTATTACTTCAAGAAAACATTTTTCATAGGAAATTTTGCTAACGTCACGACCCCGAACATCAATGTGTTTGACTTCAAGCTTTTTTGAGTTGCTGGTATTGCGATAAAAAAAGATATCCAACAAGCATATTTCTTTCCGGTATTGCCATACTTTTGCAGGAGAGTCGTTCCGTTTGAATTCAGGTGAACCTAAAAGTTTTTTAACATTATAAGCTGGAAGTCCTATGAGGTATTCAGGGTCAAGAAGATCTGGCTTTCCTAACTCTTTCAAAAAGGATTTTTCTGGAGGTAGTAAAGCTAGGGAGGGTGTTTGAGCAAAAATTTTTTCTTTTTTGTGCGTAGCATTTTCAAGTTTCGTCTGAATTGGATTAATGCAAGCACTTAAAGATAGTAAAATAAAAGTTTGTAAAAAACGATTTAATAGAATCACGGTTAGCTCGTTTCTTCACGATTGTCACCAAGAGTCTGCATATCTCCAGAGACTTCGCCGCCTCCTTCAATGATGATGCTACCATAACGAACTGAGCCACTTATTTTTCCACCAGAGCGAACAGTCAGCTTATTATTCACAGTTAAATCTCCATCAACTTGCCCACTGATGTCTGCATCGTTAACCTGAGCACTGCCTTTGAAAATACCGTTGTGCGTAACCTCAAGTAAACGCGCACCTGTCAACGACACCTCTACTTGCCCTTCAACGATTAAATGTTCGCACGCAGTTATTTCTCCAGAGAGTTTGATTTCACGACCAACTAAAAGTCTCTTAGAGTCAGCTTCACTTGGAATACGGCGATCTAAATGGCGCGTATGTATCGGGATGGAAGGATTATCAATTGGTCGCTTTGGCCTTGAACTTTTCAATTTAGAACCCTCTAAATCAGGCACTTTTGTGGGGGGTTTAGCTAGCGCATGAGTTCCCTTTTTTGTAAATGGTTTTAGAGGTGGAGCGTTTAATTTTTCGTCGCTCTTTTTTTTATCTGATTCACCTTTGTTTCGTTGGAACATAATTACTCCTCTAAAAAATTTCATTTAAGCTTTATTTCGAAATTCCTCAAATAATTGAACCATCATACCTGTTGCGATGATTGGGGTAACTAAATTAATAACTGGTATTGTCAACATAAATGCCAAAAGTAAACCAGTCAAAAAAAGCGTAAGCATATTTTTTTTTCGAAGGGTTTTTACTTCAACCGCTCGAGTGCGTCGTAAAGCAACTAATTCAAAATACTCACGACCCAGAAGATAACCGTTCATAACGTAGAACACAAAAGGGAAAAAGGGCCCGCTAAGTAAAAAAGGTAATATAAGGATATTCAGAGACAGCATTATCAAGAAGAAACGTAGTGTTGTTAGTAAAGTATTGAACGTTCCTGCACCTCCTATACTGCTTGAGTATGGGTAATATTTTTTCTCAAATATAGTGGCAATTTCCTCTAGATAGAGGCCAATAACGATACTTATGGTCACAGGAAATAACATCCATGTTAAAGCCCATGCTGCTAATCCGCCAAGCCAATCAAAAGAAGTTTCAATCCAGTTAATAGGGAAGAATATGGTTTTTGCAAAGAGAGTATAAATAATTGCCCAAGAGAGAAGCAAAACTGAAGTAGCTGAAAAAACAGCATAGAAAAGTACCCGTCTTGCTCTCGGATCTAAAATTAATCCTGTTGCCCTAAAAAATGCCCTGATCAAATGAAAAAACCTAATTAATGCCTGTTGAGTTAATAAAAAATAAGACGATAATGGAACTCATATTGTAAACTTTTAAAGAACTTCTACTTTTTTTCCTTCTTGAGATGTTGTCGGTGTTTTGTGTTCCCCCCAACAAGGAGTGGTTATCATGAGTGAGGCTCGTTTTGACGTAGTCGGTATAGGTAATGCTATAGTGGATGTATTGGCTCATACAATGGAAAGTTTCATTTTTGAAAATAATCTCGTTAAAGGAAGTATGAGCTTGATTGATGAATTTTCAGCAGATGAATTGTATAAAAAAATTGGGTCCAGTAAAGAATGTTCGGGTGGATCCTCAGCTAATACAATTGCTACTTTAGCCTCCCTTGGCTCAAAATGTGCATTTATAGGTAAGGTGAAAAATGATCAATTAGGCAAAGCATTTTATGATGACATAACATCTCTCGGTGTTACTTATCAAACCAAAGCTGATGATAAGGGTCCGTCAACAGCTCGTTGTATAATTCACGTTACTCCTGATGCTGAACGTACCATGCAGACTTTTCTTGGTGCTTCTATAAATCTTGGGCCTGATGATATTAACGAGACTATCATTTCTGCATCGAAAGTTTCTTATCTTGAGGGTTATTTGTGGGATACAGAAAAAGCCAAAGAAGCCATGCTAAAAGCTGCAGTTTGTTCGAAAAATGCAGGGCAAATGGCCTCATTGAGCTTGTCGGATTCTTTTTGTGTAGAACGCCACCGTGATGAGTTTCTATGGCTTATTAAAAATCATATTAATGTTTTGTTTGCCAATGAAGAAGAAATTAAGTGTTTGTATCAAGCTTCAAATTTTCAGGATGCATTAAAAGCTGTGAGTAGTGATTGTGAAATTGCCATACTTACAAGAGGCAAAGAAGGATCAGTGGTTACTAGTGGTGATGAAGTTTATATTTCTGCCGCTGAGACAGTTGATCAAGTTATTGATACTACTGGTGCCGGAGATGCTTACGCTGCTGGCTTTTTATACGGTCTTACGGCTGATGAGCCTCTGCCAATTTGTGCGCGTTACGGTGGTATCTGTTCTGCGGAGGTAATTAGACATGTCGGTGCAAGACCTGAAGGCTATTTAAAAGAACCTTTAAAAGAAAAAATTAATGCAATTTCGTAATATTGCAATAATTGCTCACGTGGATCATGGCAAGACCACGCTAGTTGATAGCTTGATGCAGCAGTCAGGGGCTTTTCGAGAAAATCAAAAAATTACTGAAAGGGCTTTGGATTCAGGTGATCTGGAGCGTGAACGAGGCATTACAATTTTAGCAAAATGCACATCTGTAAATTGGCAAGGGGTTCGTATTAATATTGTTGATACTCCTGGTCATTCAGATTTTGGTGGTGAAGTTGAGCGTATTTTATCAATGGTGGATGGAGTCTTACTTCTTGTTGATGCAGCTGAAGGTCCGATGCCACAAACCAAGTTTGTAACAGCTAAAGCTCTAAATCTCGGAATTAAGCCAATTGTCATCATAAACAAAGTGGATCGATCTGACGGACGTCCATATGAAGTTCAAAATGAAGTATTTGACCTATTTGTCGCTTTGAATGCAAATGATGAACAATTAGATTTTCCTACAATTTTTGCTTCTGCAAAAAATAGATGGGCGTCCAGTGAGCTAAATGGTTTGAGAGAAAATATGGATTGTATTTTTGAACATATAATAAGTTGTGTCTCTAAACCTAAGATTGATTTAGATAATCCGTTTTCTATGTTGGCAACCACCCTTGAATTTGACCCTTTTTTAGGGCGTATTTTAATTGGTCGAATTGAGTCAGGAACTATTAAATCTAAAGACCCTATTCACGCACTTGACTTTGAGGGTAAAGAAGTTGATTTGGGTAAAGCTACAAAGCTGATAGCTTTTAGAAATGTTAAACGTGTATCTGTTGAGAAGGCTAGTTCGGGTGATCTTATAGCGATCGCAGGACTCACCAAGGCAAGTGTTGCAGATACTATTTGTGCTCCTGAGGTGCATATACCTATCAAGGCTGAACCCGTTGATCCTCCAACTTTAGCTGTAACGTTTTCCGTTAATTCATCTCCTTTGGCAGGTGAAGAGGGCTCTAAATTTACATCACGAATGATTTATGACCGATTGATTCGTGAAGCAGAGGGAAATGTTGCCATTCAGGTCTCTGTATCTGAAATAAAAGATTGTTTTGAGGTTGCTGGACGTGGCGAACTGCAACTAGGAATTCTAATTGAGCAAATGCGTCGAGAAGGATTTGAACTCAGCATTTCTCGTCCAAGAGTGCTATTTAAAGATGACTTGAGATCCGGCAAGCTAATGGAGCCTTTTGAGGATATTCAAATTGATGTTGATGAAGCTTTTGCTGGAGTAGTTGTTGAGTCTATATCTTGTCGTAAAGGAAAGTTGTTAGAAATACATCCATCAGGTTATGGAAAGGTTCGCCTAAAATTTGTTGCTCCGGCGCGAGGATTAATAGGTTATCATGGTGATTTTCTTGCTGAAACTCGCGGTACGGGCGTAATGAATCGTTCCTACAACAGTTATGGACCTTATGCAGGTGACATTGTTAGCCGAAGAAATGGAGTTTTAATCTCAAATTCTAGAGGAAAAGCAGTAGCATACGCTCTAGCCCATTTAGAGGAACGGGGTTTTTTGTTTATTACTTCAGGAGTTTCGGTTTATGAGGGAATGATTATAGGTGAGCACTCAAAGTCAGGAGACTTAATTGTAAATCCCATGAAAGCAAAACAGCTTACTAATATACGTGCATCTGGTAATGATGACTCAATACGACTGATTACTCCTCACAGCATGAGCATGGAAGAGTCTATAGCTTACATTGATGAAGATGAACTAGTTGAAGTAACTCCTGAAAATATACGTCTGAGAAAATTGTACCTGGATCCTCATGAAAGAAAACGAAAAGAACGTGTCCATATGACAAGAGGTGAAAAATGAATTTTTTGGTTTTCTTATTGAAAAAACTTGCTGATGATGACGAAAAAGTTAAATAACGGATATTATATCGCTTGCTTTTTCGCGACGTAAAAAATTATGAATGATATGCCTCAACGTAAAACAGTAATTTCTGGAAAAAATTTTTCCACCAGTACCTTTTGGCGCTTGTTTCCTGCTGGAATGCGTCGTCGTTGGTGGCTGTTTAGGTTTTTTGATATTATTTCAAAGAATATTCCTGTGTTTCGGAAACGTCGGGGTGTTTTGGTAATACGTATGGATGGTATAGGCGATATGGTTCTTTTTAGAGCTGCTTTAGATCACTATGCTGAGGTTTTTAAAATAGAAAAGTCCGAAATCACCGTCCTTGGCTGTACTAGTTGGGGTTCAATTACTGATGTAGTTTTTAAAGGATATAAAACTTTAATAATTAACG
>MDTD01023143.1_pt1 | contig 13078 bp, 13 predicted proteins | sample 811221 | NCBI WGS metagenome assembly MDTD01 (sample SAMN05326646, study PRJNA326480) | marine metagenome | isolation source: seawater | place: Pacific Ocean: South West | collected 2011 | reverse complement strand
GTATTTTAGCTTTATCAACTGAAAAATTATTAAAGTTTAGAAAATTTATTTAGGCGATCTTTTAGATAAAATTCTTTGCAGAGTTCTTCTATGCATTTTAAGTCTTCTTGCAGTTTCAGAAACATTTCTGTTACAAAGTTCGAATACTCTATGAATATGCTCCCATTTTACTCTATCTGCAGACATTGGATTTTCTGGTGGGGAAGCTTTTTTATTTGGATCAGCTAATAAAGCTTTTTCAACATCTTCGGCATCGGCTGGTTTTGCTAAGTAATCAATTGCTCCATCTTTTACTGCTGCAACTGCAGTTGGTATATTGCCATAACCTGTCAGCATTATAACTCTGCTTTCGGGTCCTAACTTTTTTATCTCTTTTACAACTTCTAGTCCATTGCCGTCTCCAAGCCTTAGGTCAACTACTGCAAATCCAGGACAAGATTGTTTTACAGATTCGACACCTTTTTTTACACTCTCAGCTTGTGAAACTATAAAGCCTTTTTTTTCCATAGCTCTTGCTAGCCTTTCTCTAAAAGGATTGTCATCATCTACTAGAAGTAAGTTTTTGTTGTTAAAATCGCTAATTTTTTTCATTTCTACGTCCAAATTCATAGGGTCTATATGGGGTGGATAAATTTAAATTCAAGAGCAGATTTAACTTTACATTGCACGATATATCTCATAAATGGTCGATTATTGATAATTCGCATAGCTGATATGCGGATTTTTTTTGTTAAATTTTTTTTGGGGAGCAATAAATGAAAAAATTTAAATCGGTTGATGATTTAATTAGTCAACTACAACCTGATAAACCAGTTTATTGTATAAGGAAAAATTCTATACAAGTTGCCTCGAAGTTCTTTCAAAATAAGTTTCCTGGAAAAATACTCTATGCTGTAAAAACAAATCCAAATAAAGAAGTATTAAAAACTATTATTCAAAGTGGAATAGAACATTTCGATGTTGCTTCAGTTGAAGAAATTAAAGCAATTAAACAATTAAATCCAAATTTACACTGTAGCTATATGCACACAGTTAAAAGTAGAGAAAATATTAAGGAAGCTTATTTCAAATATGGTATAAGAGATTTCTCCCTAGATACTAAAGACGAATTAATAAAAATTTTAAAAAGCACAAGTAATGCTAAGGATTTAAATCTATTTGTAAGAGTTGCGGTATCAAATGAACATGCAGAAATAGATTTGTCAAAAAAATTTGGTGCATTAACGTCAGAAGCAACAGGATTATTAAGATTAGCTAAAGCAAATTCTAAAAAAGTTGGTTTAAGTTTTCATGTTGGATCTCAGTGTATGCATCCAATATCATATTCGAAAGGAATATCCGAAATCGGAAATATTATTAGAAAATCTAAAATTATTCCTGACTATATTAATGTTGGAGGAGGTTTTCCAACTATATATCCAGATTTAGTTCCCCAATCTATTGAGAGTTATTTTGAAGAAATCAAAAATAGTTTGACAAAATTAAAATTGGAAAAAATGCCAGAGATTTTATGTGAACCTGGAAGAGCAATAGTTGCAGAAAGTGGATCAACAATTGTCAGGGTAAATCTAAGAAAGAAACAAAAACTTTACATAAATGATGGGACATATGGATCATTATTTGATGCTGGAGTTCCAAATATAGTTTATCCTACAAGATTAATAACTAATGGTAGAGTTATTTCAAAAAAATTAACCTCATTTGATTTTTATGGTCCAACATGTGATAGCATGGATTACATGAAGGGTCCTTTTTTACTTCCAAATAATATTAAAGAAAATGATTATATTGAGTTAGGCCAATTAGGTGCTTATGGTTTAACTTTTAGAACCTGCTTTAATGGTTTCTTCTCTGACGAAATTTATGAAGTCGAGGACGATCCAATAATGACACTATATAGTCAAGAAACTAAAAATCAGTTTCTTGTTGCATAAATGTCTGAAAAAAAAAATCCAGGACATAATATTAAAAAAGAGTTTTTAAGTAAACCAGTTGAACATATAGATATAACTTCTTTCGACTCAAGAAAAATTATTTCATCTATGGAAAAAATGTCATTTGTCTCTAGGGAAACAGCAAATGCTTCAAAAATTTATAATGAGATGTTAAGGGATAAAGAGTGCACAATTTTTTTAACATTAGCAGGATCAACTTCTGCCGCAGGATGTATGCATGTTTATAGAGATATGGTCAAATATAATATGGTTGATGCGATTGTTGCAACTGGTGCATCTATAATTGATATGGATTTTTTTGAAGCTTTAGGATTTAAACACTATCAAGGATCACAATTTCAAAATGATACTGAACTTAGAGACAATTATATAGACCGTATATACGATACTTACATTGATGAAGATGAACTACAAAAGTGTGACAAGATAATTGGAGAAATAGCCGATAGTCTTGAACCAAGAAGCTATACTTCAAGAGAATTTATCCATGAAATAGGAAAATATTTAAAAAGCAATGCTAAGAAGAAAAACTCACTAATTGAAGTTGCATATGATAATAACGTACCAATATTCTGCCCTGCATTTACAGACTCCAGCGCTGGATTTGGTCTAGTAATGCATCAGGAGAGGAATCCAAAAAAACATATGACTATAGACTCAATAAGAGAATTTAGAGAATTAACTGAAATTAAAATCAGATCAAAAGGTTCGGGTTTGTTCATGATTGGTGGGGGGGTTCCAAAAAACTTTATCCAAGACACAGTAATATGTGCTGAACTTTTAGGTAAGAATGTCGATATGCATAAATATGCTATACAGATTACTGTTGCTGACTCTAGAGATGGAGCTTGTAGTAGTTCCACATTAAAAGAAGCAAGCTCATGGGGGAAGGTTAATATAACGAAAGAACAAATGGTTTTTGCGGAAGCCACAAGTGTTCTTCCTTTGATAGCAAGTGATGCCTATCATAATCAAGAATGGAAAAATAGAGAAAGAAAGAATTTTTCTAAAATTTTTGGGTAATAAATTGATTTATTTATCAAACAAAAAAGGATTTTTAGGAATTGATAATAAGTTTAATTTTAAAGAAAAAGCAGTAGTGGTCCCCTTTGGTTTGGAAAAAACTGTAAGTTATGGAGGGGGCACAAAAAATGGGCCTAAAGAAATTATTAAGGCGTCTCATCAAGTTGAATTATATGATGAGGAATTAAAATGTGAACCATTTAAAAAAATTGGAATAAAAACTTTAAAACCATTTAAAATTAGTCAAAATATAAATAAAGCAATTAATCAAATATCAGAAATTAATAAAAAAATATTAGATAGAAATCTTTTTCCAATTACTTTAGGGGGAGAGCATTCTATAACGCCTGGATGTATAAAGCCTTTCGTAAAAAAATATAAAAAACTTGTATTATTACATTTTGATGCTCATGCAGATTTAAGAGAAAGTTATTCAGGAGAAAAGTTTTCACATGCTTCGGCGATAAAAAGATGCATAGATCATGAAAATGTTTCTATAATATCTTTTGGAATAAGAAATATTTCTGCGGAAGAAATTCCAATTTTAAATAAAAATAAAAAAAGAATTGATATATATTGGGCAAAAGATAAAAAAAAATGGAATTTAAAAAAATTTCAAAGAAAAATTAAAAATAAGAATGTTTATATAACATTTGATGTAGATGGACTAGATTCTAGCATAATGCCAGCAACAGGTACTCCAGAACCTGGTGGAATTTTTTGGGATGAGGCTTTGGAGATAATAAAAATTGCATGCAAAAGTTCAAAAATAGTAGGTGCTGATGTTAATGAACTAGCTCCTATCAAAGGTTTTAATAGCTATAATTTTTTAGTTGCCAAATTGGTTTACAAAATATTGTCCTATAAATTTTTATTAAAGTGACTAAATTGGCTTAAAACTTTTTAGCAAAAGTCTGAATGGTACTAACATCATTAAAGCTATAAATAATTTAACCGCAAGATCTCCCAAAGCTAAAGTAAACCATGGAATACCTGTTGCATAAAATGCGATCGAAAAGAATAAAAAAGTATCTATAATAGAGCCATTTATTGATGATACTAAAGGTGGGATAAACCAATATCTATTTCTAAGTCTATCAAACACAAAAACATCTGTTCTTTGTGAAATAATAAAGGCTGTACCAGATCCAATTGCAATTCTTATTGAGATTAAATCTGAAAAATTTGTTGAAAAAAAAAGAGTAAAAGAAATTCCGATAAAAAAACCAAAATATACAATTTTTTTTGCAGTTTCCATCCCGAAAGATCTATTTGCTAGATCAGTAATAAGAAAAGCTACCGGATATGTGAATGCGCCATAAGTCAATATTTCGGATAATCCGTGATAATGAACTGGAAATTGAACTAAATAATTAGAAGCAAGAACTACAATTCCCATTATTAGAGATAAAGATAAAACCGTTTTATTCATCGAACAAAGATATATAAATTATGCGCTTTTAGTTAAAAGAATTTTTTTAATTTTTTTTAATCTGGGAGATAAATTTTTATTTTTCGCTGCAATCAAAAACTGATCAAAGCTACCTTTTTTATCAACTGTTCTAACTCCAGCGTTTGATACAGTTAACTTTAAGGATTTATTTAATGATTCACTTTTAAATCTAACCTTTTTTAAATTGGGTAAAAATCTTCTTTTAGTCTTGTTGTTAGCATGACTTACGTTATGACCTTTTAAAGGAATTTTACCGGTGAGTTCACATTTTTTCGACATAATAAATTTTTCGAGAGGTATATTTCAGCTATAGTTTTCAGTCAAGTTTATAATGACTTTGAACCTACTATTTCCTCAATATTTTTGACACCTTCTGCATTTAAAATTTCATATAGCTCCTTAGAAATTTTATTTACAATTCTAGGTCCTTGATAAACCATACCGGTATATAACTGAATGAAACTTGCCCCAGAAATAAATTTTTCATAGGCACTTCTGCCAGAATCTACTCCTCCAACACCAATGATTTTGATTTTGTTATTAAACTTTTTATAAAATTCACTTATTAATATATTCGATTTTTCTTCTATTGGTTTTCCAGATAATCCTCCCTTTTCAAATTTATTAATACTTTTCAATCTATCTCTAGTACCATCTGATGTATTAGAAATAATTATAAATTTAACATCATAGTTTAATAAAATATTTCCAATATTTTCTAGGTTATTTATTTCAATATCTGGTGCAACTTTTACAGCAATATTTATTGGGGACTTAAATTTATTTTTTTCCTCTTGAATTAAATTTAATAGTTTTTCTAACTCATTCGGATTATGAAAACTTCTTAAATTTTCAGTATTAGGAGAAGAAATATTTATAGTAATATAATCTCCTAGATTATTTAAAGATCTAATACATTTTAAATAGTCATCTATTCTGTTTTTGGTATCTTTGTTTGGCCCGATATTAATTCCTAGCAAACCACGCGGTAAGTCCTTTTTAATATTTAAAGATACTTTATTTGATCCAATATTATTAAATCCAAGTCTGTTAATTAAAGCCTCATCTTCTTCAAGTCTAAATACACGCGGTTTAGGATTGCCGAACTGAGGTTCGGGAGTAACAGTTCCTACTTCAACAAATCCAAAACCTAATTTAAAAAGAGGATTATAAACTTCAGCATTTTTATCAAATCCAGCAGCTATACCAATAGGATTTGGAATTTCTTTCCCCAAAAACTTAACTTTTAAACAATCATAACTTTTTTCTTTAAAAGGGATCATATTAGTTTTAAGAGCTTTGATTGCCAAATTATGTGCAGTTTCTGGATCAAATTTAAATATTAGTGATTTAATTTTTTCAAACATTTTTTATTTTTTCTATAATCAACTCTTTGGTCTCTTTAATCCCAAAGAAACTTATAAAGAAACCAAGCCTTGGTCCATTTGTATCTCCAAATACAACTTCGTAAATTAACTTAAACCAATCTCTTAAATTATCTTTATAACCGTTTTGTTTTCCAACTGAATAAATTTTAGTCTGGATATCTTCAGGTAACATTTTATCATTACATTGCTCTAACATTTTTACTAATTCTTCTAATGCTTTTTTTTCACTTAAATTTGGTTTTTTGTAATTTTTATTTTCTTTAAGTACATCGTTAAAAAACTTTATAGAATACTCAACTAGTTTATCAAATATCGGGAAATTTTTTTCTTTTATATTTGGTTTATATTTTTTTACAAACTTCCATAATAATTCTTTTGAACTTGCATTACTTGTTTCAACTAAATTTAGTAGCATCGAAAAAGTCATTATCATATCCTCATTTGGTACATTGCCGTTATGCACGTGCCAAACTGGATTTAAAATTAATTGTTTATCATCTTGTGTTTTTGATTTGTGAACAAAATCCAAATATTCATCTACTGCTTTTGGAACAATTTCTTTATAAAGTTTTTTTGCTCTTTTAGGATTTTGATACATAAACAACGAAAGACTCTCTGGTGAAGCAAATTCTAACCATTGATCTATGGTTATTCCATTGCCTTTTGATTTAGATATTTTTTCACCTTTTTCATCTAAAAATAATTCATATGCAAATCCTGAGGGATTCCTTTTTCCAAGTAAATTAATTATTTTAGTTGAGAGTATTGCGCTCTCAATCAAATCTTTCCCATACATTTCGAAATCTACATCCAGTGAATACCACCTCATAGCCCAATCTACTTTCCATTGAAGTTTACACTCTCCATTCAAAATACTTTTTTCTAATTTATTTCCATTATTATCAAAAATAATTTTGAAATTCTTTTCATCAGTTTCTAAAACTGGTATTTCTAAAACTTTACCAGTTTCTGGACATATTGGTAAAAAGGGTGAATATGTTTTTTGTCTTTCCGATCCTAATGTGGGAATTATTATATTCATAATACCCTGATAATTTTTTAAAACTAATTTTAAAGTCTCATTAAACTTTCCAGATGTATAAAGCTCGGTTGAGCTTTTAAACGTATATTTAAATCCAAATTGATCTAAAAAATTTTTTAACATTTCATTATTGTGTTCCCCAAAACTAGAAAATTTGTTAAATGGATCTGGAACCTTGGTAAGAGGCTTGCTTAAATTATTTTCTAGTAATTCTTTATTTGGCACGTTGTCTGGTACTTTTCTCAAACCATCCATATCATCAGAAAATGTAATAACTTCTTTTGGAATATCAGTAAGTTGATTTAGAGCGTTTACAACCATTGATGTTCTAGCAACTTCCCCAAAGGTTCCAATATGTGGTAATCCACTAGGTCCATATCCAGTTTGAAGAACTATTTTATTTTTTTTATTGATGTACTCTTTCCTCTCCTTCAAAATTTTTTTTGCCTCAACAAATGGCCAAGCATTTGTTTTATCAATAATTGTTTTGTCTATAGATGGTTTCATGTTTTTATAGATATTTTAACAGTTTTATTGATTGTTAAAATGTTGAAATTTATTTACCATAAAATAATGTCCATGCAAAATGTACAATTATAAAACTGTTTTTTACACCCTGGGCACACTTCAGATTATTTTAGGGTTATTCATGCTAATACCTGTGATAATTCAATTAATTTACGGTGAGTTAGATTCGGGTTTTGTATCTGCATCTATAATAACGATAATTTTTGGGGTATTATTTTTTTTATCTAATTTGGATCATGATAAAAACATTGATCTGACACAGGCATTTGTTTTGACAGCTCTCTCTTGGTTGTCTATTGCAATTTTTGGATCTCTTCCATTTATATTTTCTGAACTAAATTTAAATTTTACAGATGCTTTTTTTGAGAGCATGTCGGGTATAACTACTACAGGCTCAACTATTATTACAGACCTTGACAATGCACCAAAAGCAATTCTTTTGTGGCGAGCTATTCTCCAGTGGCTAGGTGGCATTGGTATTATTCTAATGGCGATTACTTTAATGCCAATAATGAATATTGGGGGTATGCAATTGTTTAAAATTTCTTCAAATGATAATGCTGAAAAAATTTTGCCAAAATCTAAAGAGGTATCTTTAAGACTTATAGTTATTTATTTGCTGTTAACATTTATATGTGCATCATTTTATAAAGTATTTGGAATGAATTATTTTGATAGCTTGACTCATTCTATGACAACAATAGCAACAGGAGGCTTTTCAAATTATAATGAGTCTATAGGCTATTTTAATAATGCATTAATCGAAATAAATGCAATTATATTTATAATTTTAGGCAGTATTCCATTTATAGCTTATATTAAATATTTAAATGGTGATAAAAAAGTTTTTTATAAAGACGCACAAATTAATTTTTTTATGAAAACAATTGTTATTTCAGTTGCTATAATATTTGTTTTTTTATTATTTAAAAATTATAGCACTGAAACTTTTTTGTTAAGACAAGTTATATTTAATGTAGTATCTATTCTTACTGGTACAGGTTACGTAACTACAGATTACAGTAATTGGGGTGGTTTCCCATTAATATTTTTTTTAATTTTAATGTTTATTGGAGGTTGTGCCGGATCAACCGCTTGCGGTCTTAAAATATTTAGGATTCATATCCTATATAAATTTTTTGTTATGCAGTTAAAAAAATATATTTACCCTAGAGGAGTGTTTGTTTTAAAGTATGGAGAAAATGTTCTAAACGAAAAGTTTATTTCATCTATTATATCTTTTGTATTTTTATACATAATTATTTTTTTCATTATCACTTCCTTGCTTTCTATAAGTGGATTAGATTTTGTTACAGCTATATCTGGTGCGGCAACAGCTATATCAAATGTTGGCCCTGGTTTAGGAGGAATAATTGGTCCGAATGGAAATTTTTCATTATTGCCTGATTTTTCTAAATGGATTTTAACAGCGGGTATGATTTTAGGTAGACTAGAACTATTTGCTATAATAGTATTGTTTATCCCATCTTTTTGGAGAAGATATTAATGATAAAAGAAAAACAAAGCTGGTCACAATCAATATTAGTTTACAAGGATATTAGAATGTTAAGGATATTGCTTTTAGGAGCAATAAGCGGTTTTCCTTGGGTTTTAATAGCAAGTAGTTTGAGCCTTTGGTTGAAAGAAGAAGGTTTAAGTAGATCAACTATAGGATGGGCAGGTTTAATATTTGGCGTCTATGCTTTTAATTATTTATGGGCACCAATTATAGATAGAATTCAGATTCCTTTTTTAACAAAAAAACTAGGCCATAGAAGAGGATGGATAGTTTTAATGCAAATTATAATTTTAATAAGTTTATTTATTTGGAGCTTAATAAATCCTACGCAGAATTTAGCTTTATTGATTGGTGTAGGATTAGTTATTGCAATTGCATCTGCAACTCAGGATATAACAGTTGATGCACTAAGAATTGAGCAAATTAATGCGAACGAAGGAAAGTCTATGGCTGCTGGAGCAGCTATGGCTGTTGTTGGATGGTGGACCGGTTACAAACTAGGTGGAGTGATTGCTCTATTTACTGCAGAATTTTTTGAAAATATTGGCATTGAAGATTACTGGCAAACAACCTTTTTAGTTTTAGGTGCAGTTGTAATTATGATGAACATTGCATTAATGTTTGTCCACGAACCGTTAGAAACAGATAGGCAGTCAAAACAGAGAGAAACTGATAAATTGATACAAAATAAACTTGGATCAACAAATCTGATGACGAAGTTTGTTTCTTATATAACTGGAACGATTGGCGGACCAGTTATTAGCTTTTTTAAGAAAAATGGATTTTCAATTGCAGTTGGTATTTTAGGGTTTGTTTTTTTATTTAAAATAGGTGAAGCGTTTCTGGGGAGAATGTCTATTGTGTTTTATAAAGAAGTCGGATTTTCTAAAGGTGAGATAGCCATTTATTCAAAAACGCTTGGATGGATTACAACAGTAGTGTTTACTTTAATTGGTGGAATATTTGCCATGAGATCTGGTACAATAAAAACAATGTTTGTTGCAGGAGGATTTATGGCTGCAACCAACCTTTTGTTTGCGGCACTTGCATGGACTGGAAAATCAGAGTGGCTATTTGCGGTAGCAGTAATAGCAGATGATATATCTGCCGCGTTTGCAACGGTGGCTTTTGTTGCATTTATATCATTATTAGTTGACCGAACTTATACCGCAACTCAATACGCACTTCTTGCATCTATTGGTACTGCGGGGAGAACAACTCTTGCGTCATCATCTGGCGCATTGGTTGATTGGTTAAATGGAGACTGGGGTACTTTTTTTATTATAACAACCTTGATGGTTATTCCTTCATTAATTTGTTTATGGTTTATAAGAAATAAAATAAAAATTGGTGCAGAATAGTTTTTTTAGTAATACATTCATCGTTAATATTTTAGAAAAACCTAATATATATTCTAATATAAGTTCTCAAATTATTTATGGAGAAAAATTTAAAATATTATCCAAAAGTAAAGAGTTCTACAAAATAAAAACTTTATACGATAATTATATCGGTTTCATTAGTAAGAAAATTCACATTAGAAGTAATTTTAAACCTACACATAAAGTTAGAAAGATAAAGTCTAAAGTTTATTTTGGGTTACAGAATAAAAAAAAAAAACCTTCTAATATTTGGCTTCCTTTTGATAGCAGAGTTGAAATTATAAAAAAGGAAAGGAATTTTATTATGTTCGAGAAAAATAAATGGTTAAAATTTGATGAAGTTTGCTTAATTAAAAATAAAGAAAAAAGTTTTTTAAAAATTTTAAAATTATTTCTAGGTAGTCAGTATAAATGGGGTGGAAAGACTTTTAAAGGTATAGATTGTTCAGCACTTATACAAATTTACTACAAGTATAATAATAAATTTTTTCCTAGAGATACTGTGGACCAAATTAAACATAAGAGGGGCCTAAATATAAAAAAAAAATTTTAGAAGAGGAAATATAATTTTTTGGAAGGGTCATGTAGCAATGTGTATTGATTCGAAAAATTTAATACATGCATATGGCCCTGAAAAAAAGGTTATTATTATGCCAATTCAAGAGACAATAAAAAGAATAGAAAAAACTGCAAAATTAAAAGTAAAAAAAATATTTAAAATTTAATTATCTCTTCCAAAATCTGGTTCGCTAACATCCTGCTTTAATAGCAAAATTTTCCGTCTTACTTTTTTAGAATTTTTAAGTTTATTGATTAATATTAAATTTCTTTTTTTATTTATATCTAACTTAAAATTTTTTAAGTTTTTTATAAAAAGATCAATTATTTTAGACATATTTTTACTATTATTAAAAAAAATATCTCTCCACATAATTTCATTAGAAGCTGCTATCCTTGAAAAATCTCTTAAACCTCCAGCACTATACCTAATTATATTTTCTTTATGTAATCTTTGAAAATCTTGCGCAGTTTTTATTAAATTATATGCAATCAAGTGAGGTAGATGACTAGTAACAGAAAAAATTTTGTCATGCTGTACTTCATTCATAAAAATAACCTTAGAGCCTAATTTTTTCCAAAAACTAACCAATTTATTTATTTGTTTTTTATTTTTGTTGTTTTTAATTAAAATACACCATTTATTTTTAAACAGACTTTTGCTTCCATATTTTGGTCCACTTGCTTCAGAACCTGAAATAGGATGGCTCATAATCCAATTTAATTTTTTTGACAGTTGTTCTTTTATTAATTTTGCGACATTACCTCTAGTAGATCCAACATCTGTGATTAGTGTCTTATTGCCCAAAAAATAATTTAATTGAACTATAATTTTTTTATATTCACTCATAGGTGTGGCAATCACTACAAAATCCATATCCTCTATTTTTCTATCAAGTTTTTTAATAAATATGATTTTTTTATTAATTCTTTTAATTTGATTTCTATATTTCTGATTTTTTTCAAATACATAAATTTTTTTACATATTTTTTGATCTATGGCTCCTCTTAAGATTGAAGATCCAATCATGCCGCATCCAATGATTAGAAAATTTTTAAACATTTTTAAATATTTTTTTTACAGTCTTTAGTAGATACTTGTTTTCGAAAGAATTTCCAATACTTAATCTTAAAGAGTTTTTGATATTATACTCATTCATGTTCCTAGCAATAATTCCATTGTATAGAAGTTTGTCAAAAAATATTTTTGATGATATTTTACAATTTTTAAAATTTAATAATAAAAAATTACTGTTAATCTCATTTGAGGATATTTTATAATTATTAAAAAGCTTTTTTATTTTATTTCCCCAAAAAAAGTTATGTTTTACAGATTTTCTAACAAATTCATTATCAGAAATAGCTTTAGTTGCACATAACTCAGCAAAATAATTTACATTAAATGGTGGTTTAATTTTATATAAAGCATTTATTATTTTTTTATCACCATATCCCCATCCGATCCTTAAAGAGGCTAGTCCATACAATTTAGAGAATGTTCTGAGAATAAATACATTTTTTGATCTTTTGAACAATTCTAACCCTGAAACATAGTCTTTTTTTAAGTTATATTCATTGTAGGCATCGTCAATTACTAAAAGAATTTTTTTATCTAATTTTTTTCTTAGATATATTAATTCTGCTTTATTTAAATAAGTTCCAGTCGGATTATTTGGATTTGCGATAAATACCAATTTTGTTTTTTTTGTTACTTTTTTTAAAATATTTTCTATTGAAATTTTAAAATTTATTTCTCTAGAAAATAAAACTTTTGCACCTATAATTTTTGAATAAATTCTGTACATTAAGAAACTATATTCTGGCAAAATAACTTCATCATTTTTATTTAAATATAATTGACAAATCATTTGTATAATTTCATCTGATCCTGCTCCACAAATTATTTTATCAAAATCACAGTTTAGTTTTTTGGAAATTGCTCTCCTTAAAACTTTTGATTTGCTGTCTGGATATCTGTTTATAAATAATTTTTTATTTTTTAAAATTTTTCTAACACTTGTGCTAACACCTAGAGAAGATTCATTAGCTGACAATTTGATATATTTTTTTCTCTTATTGATAGCAGATCTGCCAGGTTTATATGCTTGAATCTTTATATTTTTAAATTTTGGAACGGTCATTTTTTAAGCTTATATTAAAAAAATAAATATTTAACAGGAATATATTTTAATGTTTGACATATAAATTTGTATTTAGTACTAATTTTCCG
>MDTD01022869.1_pt1 | contig 13078 bp, 10 predicted proteins | sample 811221 | NCBI WGS metagenome assembly MDTD01 (sample SAMN05326646, study PRJNA326480) | marine metagenome | isolation source: seawater | place: Pacific Ocean: South West | collected 2011 | reverse complement strand
CCCTGACGGACGGCGAGCAGAAGCGGCTGAGCGTCGGGGTGTCTATTGGATTGCCGCTTCTTGAGATCATGTCTCCGGCGATCAGTTACGCGAGGACGATCGCAAGGAAATCTCCGCTTCGCCTGTGTGCGCTCTACAAGGGTTGCGGGGTCAATCCGCACTCGTGGGATATTTCGGGGGGTACAGAATCAGATTTCGAGCTGTCCAAAATTCTGCAACCGCTGGCACCAGTCCAAAAGGATGTCCTGGTGCTTGGGAATCTGGATAATCAGGGTTCGTCGGATCATATGGATGCGCCCGGCACTTTCATGAGCGCGAGTCGGCACCGGGACAAAAATCGGTATTCGTTTGACCAGAGGATCGCCGACCAGGTCGGAGGAGAAACTCCTATCAGGTCTCTGCAGTTAACGGCAGATAATGTGTGGAAGCAGCATCCATGGTTGAATGTGCTCTCGTATGACAAAAGTCACCAGCCGATGCGTGGACAACACGATCCTCAGGCTGCGTTCGATTCTATCTTCAAGAATGGCGCCCGCATATCCCGCGAAACGGAACTGGTTAGCGTTCTCGATGGGGTAAAAGATGCTTCTTCGGCATTATTTAGAAAGGCGAGTTCACCCGACCGGCAGGTGTTAGAGCAATATTTTGATTCGCTGAGAGACGTCGAGAGGAGTATCGAGCAGGCCCGCGCTAACGGACGAGAGGCTTCGGTAGACGCGAAACTCGCGAAACTCGACCCCGCATTGAAGGCTGGTAATCTGGGGGAACGTATCAGAGCCATGCTGGATCTGATTGTGCTCGCATTCTGGACCGATTCAACCCGGGTTGCATCGTGTATGCTCGCGAATACCAACAGCCGTATTCATTACGACTTCATGGGAGTAAATGCTGAGTTTCACTATGTGTCACACCATGTGCGGAATAAGAAGGTTTTGCCGGCCTACGACAGCATTAACGCGTGGCACACCGGGCAGTTGTGCTACCTGATTGAAAAGATGAAGACCCTTCAGGACGGGAGCGGGACCTTATATGATAATTCGCTGATTCTGTGGGGATCGGGCATTAAGCACGGAGACTATCACTCGCTTACAGACCTTCCGGTGGTTCTCGCCGGGGGAGGCGGAGGGCAGGTAGACCTTGGGCGGCATGTGCGTTACCCTGAGGCCAGACCGTTTGGGAACCTGCTGCTCACGCTGATGAAGTTGATGAAGGCCCCGGCAGACAGGATCGGAGACTCGACGGGTTTGCTCCCGGGTATTACCGGGAAGGCTAATTTCAGGCGGGCCAACCAGGACGATGGTAGTTGGCGAATCACGAAAAGTGACGGGAATACCCTAACCGCGAAAGGATTGCTGCGTATCCGAATCGAAGATGACTTGGAATACTATCTGTTGCGCCTTTCGGATAAAAGCGATCTGGAGATCCGGATTCCATTCATGAACAATCACAAGCTCCGCTTCGACCGGAATGTAGGGAAGGTAGTGGAGGTAACCGGGCAATTCAGGGAAAGAGAGGGAAGGAAGATCGTTGTTTCCCTGAAGTCTGTAGTGCCCCAATAGGCGGATGAAGAAAGCGTGCCGCACGCCCTTTATGTTCCTTCTGGCTTGCGGGGTGCTGGCTGCGGGTTTGCGCTCAGGCGGGGCCATGGAGGCCGATTTTATCGCCGTGGTCGAGGTGATCGAAGACCGATGCATGACATGCCATGATGCCGAAACAAGAAAAGGCGGCATCGATCTGACTCCGCTGCTTCACAGGACGAACGCGTCATATGGGAACTACACCAAATTGTGGATCCGGCTCGAAAACATGGTGGCCAGGGGAGAAATGCCACCTGAAAACAAGAAACCGCTGAAGCCATCCCAGAAGCAGGCAGTCGAGGACTGGTTTCACCAATCATTTGTCCTACGTGAGGGAAAGTCCCACATCGGGCCCACGCCGCTGCGTCGCCTGACGCGGTATGAGTTTGAAAACACTCTCGAGGAGGTGTTGTCCATTCGGTTGAAGGCGCCGTATCGGGATGCCATCACCGGGCGTATCGAGGCCTCGAAGATTGATTCGCTTGTGCCCTCGGATATTCCCGGGGAATCGGGGTTCGACAATGACGCGCATCGTCTCGGAAGGCTAAAGCCGCCATTGAAGGAGTTAGCCAATGCGGTTCACCATGCATTGGCAGAGTTCCGCAAGAACCCAGAAGCGATGAAGGCGGTCTTAGGACGAGCGGGTATCCAGGGGAGTGCCGGGGAGATTGAAATGAGGCAGGTCATTTCAAATTTCATTCTGCGAGCTTACCGCGGCAAGGGAGAGAGGTTACCGGAATATGTGACGGTCTATAACAGATTGTATCAGCAGCATCTGAGAGGCTCGAAAGATGTGACGGAGAGCCTGTTTCACGTCCTCGAAATGATCCTGGTGTCTCCGGAGTTTCTTTACCGTATTGAATCAAGTCAGGGCCGGAGGACGGCCTATCCCGTGACTGGTGTGGAGTTGGCAACAAGGCTGTCCTATTTTCTCTGGTCGAGGCCGCCTGATGAGGAACTGCTCAAACTGGGACGGGATGGTCGTCTGCATGAGGAGGGGGTGCTGAAGTCACAAATTGCAAGGATGCTCAATTCGCCAAAGCGCGTATCGCTGTCCGAAAATTTCGCAGGTCAATGGCTTGGGTTTAACGAACTCCTCTCCAACAGGGAATACCTGCGAGATGAGAGGTGGAACCGTGAGTCCTATGATGAAATCCTGTTCTTCTTTGACGAGATGATTCGGTCCAATCGAAGTATTCTGGAACTGGTGCAAAGTAACTGGCTCTACAAGCGGGCTTCGGCGTACGGGTCAAAAGGGAAGGGCTACAGAAAAGTCGAGGGGAATTCGATGAAGAGGTTGTATGCGGACATTTTTGCAGATCGTGAGAGCAAAAGTGGAAACCGGAAGCTCCGCTATTCGCCACCAGTCATGGTTGAGCGCAAGGATGACCGGGAAGGAGGAATCATCACCAGCGCAGCGATCATGCGCCTGACAGCGTCGAAAACGCGTACTAGTCCCATCCGACGTGGGGTGTGGATATTAAATACGATGATAGGAAAGACCATGGAGGCTCCGGAGGATGTGCCATCTCTGGACGAGGCCCGGGAAGCGCTCAATATCCGGAGGAACCCTTCTGTCTCTGAGCTTATCAAGCAGCACGTTTCGCGTGCGGTATGTCACTCATGCCACAGGGAGATCGACCCCCTCGGTCTGGGGCTTGAGAACTTCGCGCAATTTGGGGAATGGCGCACCCGATATCCTGATAAGCTCCCGGTCATCGCATCGGGTGTGATGCCCAACGGCAAGCCGTTCAGGTCTCCCCGCGAGATGAAGGAGCTTCTGCTTGAATTGTACAGTGATGATATTGCTGCCAACTTTGCGAAAAAATTGTTCGCTTATGCTCTGGGTCGGAAACTGGAACCCTATGACCGGGTGGCGTTGGAGGAGGTCGTAAGTCGTGCGAAGCAGGATGGCTACAAAACCAATACGTTTATCGAGCAGATTGTCCTCACCACGCAGTTTCGTTGCAGGCAAGACCTGTGAATGACTGGAAGCCGGCAGGGAGTCTGAGGTCATTGGCCTCGCGGCCAGTCTGCTCCCGGGGATAGGTGGATCGAACCAATATCCCTTCCCGGGAGAATCCCAGTAGCCTTGTCTGAGGAAGAGAGGGCGAGTTCCGGGTTATCGCGCGACCAGGTCCGACATCCTTGAATCCCATGCCAGCGATGCCACTTTCTCCAGGTTGCCGTCCGTCGAGATCCGGTAGGCGGTGAGGCTAGCCCCGCTAGTGGCGGAGACCAGGAGGAAGTTTGCGTCCGGGGAAAGGGTTAGGCCCCAGGGGATCTTGTCGGCCTCGGTCAGGCCGAGAAACTCGGCCTTGCCATCTCCAAGCACGCGGTAACGAGAGATGCGGTCGAAATCCTGACGGTGCCCGCGCAGGCCGGCAAAGAGGAATTTTCCATTCGGGGTGATCAGAAGGTCTGATGCGCTCAGTCCTATCTTGGACATGCCGGGTGGCAGGATGCTTATGTCCTGTTCGACCTTGAGTTGGCCGTTGGTTTCTCGTCGGTAGGAGGACAGTCCGATGCCCTGCTCGTTGCTGAAATAGACCATGGGAAGAGAGGGGTGGTAGGCCATGTGGCGAGGGCCTGAACCGAGCGGAGGCTTGGCATCCTTAGGCTCAAGGGGGGTGATCTTCCCGGTCTTGCCGTTGTAGGCATACTGCAGGAGGGCGAGGTTTCCCTTTACGTAGGGTATGTAGACGTGCTTGCCGTCCGGGGGCAGGAGCACGCAGTGGGCTTCTCGTTTGCCCTCGTCCACCGTGGTGATGGCCTTCCCGGGTATCCCTTTGTCGTCAAGCGGGTAGACATTGAGCCGGCCGTTCCCGTAGCTGACCCCGAGCAGGTGCCTGTTTTCCCTGTCGAGGGATAGATAGCAGGCACCGTCGTTGAAGTTGAGGTTCTGGTGTTTCTGGTAGGAGCCATCCTTATTCAGGTGCACCACCGCCCCCGGCACCTTGCCGGGGTCACCGCCCGTTGCTGTGACATAGAGCAGGGGTTTACTCGGGTGCGCGGTGATGACGCGGCCCGGAAAGTCAAAATTCACTCTTTGGGCGACCTTGAGGGAGAGGCTTTCTCCGTTGGGGGTGGCCTTGACAATCCAGAGCGTATTTTCCTTGGAGCTCGGGGAATAAATGTGAAAGGGCTGGGACGCCTCCAGCAGAAGGCATGAAATGAAGAGGGGAATGAGGGGTAGGAGCTGTCTCATGATTACTTTTATTGGATTCAATATTTCGGGAAGATTTCCATTACCTCGTCATCTGTTTGGCGAATGAACGCGTCAAATTTCCCGTAGAACTCGGCAAGCGGCAAACCCATGTGCATCCTGAATGCAGCTGATTTTCCGAGGAGGGGAATGTCATGATACCATTCTTTCAGGACCACGATTTCATCGATGTGCAGAACGTGGATCAGGTATGCGGTCGCCCACGCTCCAAGCATATAGTAGACCTGCGCTGCTCCGCCCTGCTCCCAGTAGCTTTCGTTGTGCAATTGCCAATTCTGCGTTGTAGCCAGGAACTCATTGATGCTGGGACGACTGATGTTGGCGCCTGATGTTCTCAATTTCAGCATGTAATCCCTGAAGTCGATGAGCCCCAGGTTTTCCATGAACCTGGCGGAACTGTAGGTCGCCATGCCCTCCGCCATCCACGAGTTGATGTTTTTCTCAGAAGTTCTGTCCTGTCTGGTGTCACAGTGTGCCATCTGGAACACATGGTGGTACTCGTGGAGAGCTCCCCATGTATTTTCAACCGGGTCCTTCTCCCGCCCTTTTGCGTTGGTTGTGACGTCCTCATAGAGAACGGGCGGGTCCTGAGTCCAGGTCAGTCCGCCCTCTGACTTTCCCGATAAAACGGACCTTATTTCACTAATGACGTTTGGCCGTGTGAGAAACTCTTCTACCTGTTCTTCCGAAGGAGGAAATCCGGAGTTCAGATTCACCCTTGTTAGCGCCCGCTCGCGATAGATGTCTCGGACACTTTCCTCGCTGTCGGGTCCAAGAAGATAGACGTAATAGGGCCCATAGGAGCCGAAGTAATCGATGGCATATTTCAGTCCGCGCTGGTAATTTTTGACCAGGGAACCATCAGAGTTCAGTCCATCAGAAACAAACAGGACCGGTTCGATAGCTGTGCCTGTCTCTGCCTTTTGAGAGGCAGGTGTGCTCTTCTCCGCGCAGCCGGTAACCAGGAAAAAGAGAGTAATCGGGATGGTGGTCTTCATCCGAAAGAGGAAATATGATGCTTTCTTGATCTTTTCACTAGCAATTGATGAACCCAATCAGGGAGTCCCGGGGGGAGTCTGCCTGAAAAAGCGGATAGGTCCTCTATCCTTTGCCACGACGACTGCCCGGTAGCTACCGATTCCTTCCTGTTGATTCGCGAATATCGTTTCTCCAAGATCAGGATCCTGAATGTGGACGATTAACCCGTTTTTGTCGGTCGAAATAGATAGAAATCTGGGTGCGACATACATTGTTCCAGCACGTAGTGCGACAAGCATCATGTGGCTCTCAAAATCAATGAACGGCTTCCCGAGTAAGGGGTCGTCGCTGGGCGGAGCGGGGTTGACCTTGGTGATTTTGTTCCTCGGGATCCTGATCAGAAAGGCCTCGTAGTCAGCTTGACTGCGGATGATGATCTCAGTTGGGCCAGAAGATTGACCAGAGGAGTCGAGGCTCACACGGCCTTCATAAGAGGCAATAATCTGAAACTCAGTGACAGCCCCTGCGGTGTCAGCCGGGCAAATGTCTTCCATTTTGCAGCCGACAAGCATGAGGGCTACCCATATGGGTGTCAGGGTCTGCAAGAGGCTAGAAAGGTGAAGGCCTTTCTCCACCGGAAGGAGGTGTCTCTCGGGTCTCATTTCTCCGCCGCTTTTAATTCTGCGCTCGTCTCGGCGGCATATTCGCGGAAGAGTTCAGAGGTCTTGTTACGCCCATCTGCCAAGGCCTCGTGCAGGGGGGTAAGATCCTTAGCATTCAATTCATCCAGTCTTGCTCCTTTGGTCATCAACAGGGTGCAAACGCGGGAGGAATTTTTTTCTGAGTAGCTTCGTACGATCTTATCGAAAGCGGCATCTCCAGCCTTGTCGTGATCGTGTTCATCATCTTGGCCCATGCTGCCCTCCTTCAGTTTAAGATCTACATCGGCCCCTGCGTCAATCAGTAGTTCCGCAACCTCCATGCAGCTGGTCATGAGCAGCGGGGTATGGTGGGTGTCGTCGGTGGCATTGACATCAGCCATCATCTGCGCCTCAGCGCGACCGAGGCAGACCGGATCCACATGAGGATCACAGCCTATGGAAGCACCTGCCAAGAGCGTCACCAAAACGAGGTGATGAATGTTTATCAGAGGTGAGGGAGACACGGTTGCCCGGTGGAGGCATGGGGCGGGAGAGGTCCCGGGAGGGCTGCCCCGTTGTATCATCATCGGGTAAGCCTCAGGAATTCTTCCTCAACAGATGAGTCAGGCCAGGACAGAAGAAAGGCGGCCGGTGCTGTCAGCAAATCTCTCGCGTTCGACTCCGAGAATATTAAGCTGGGTAAGCCACAGGTTTGCGAGAGGGGTTCCCTCAGGGCAGTGGATATGTTTGCCACGTTTCAGTGCTCCACCACCGCCACCGGCAACTACTATGGGGAGGTCGTTGTATTGGTGGGTTGTGCCATCTCCAAGTCCGGCTCCGAGGGTGAAGATCGTATTGTCGAGGAGTGTCGAGCCATCGCCCTCTTCAATAAGGCTCATTTTCCTGATCATTCTCGCATACGCTTCGACGTGGAAGGAGTCCAGTTTTAGGAGGTCCTCAAGGTGCCTTTTGGGGTTGTGGGTCATGCCGTGGTGGCTTCGGGGCTGGTCAAGAATCCCCTCGTATTTAAGGGTGGTGCCCCAGCGCTCTGCTCCGATCATGAGGGTGCTTACATTCGTTAATCCCGTCTGCAGAGCAGCTATCATAAGGTCACCCATGAGATAGATGTAATCCTTGCGAGGAAGATGTCCCTCGCCGGGTCGTTCAATATGGACGGGCTTCATGTCAGCCCTCATGGCGTCAACCCTGTCGAGGCGTTTCTCAATGGATCGGACAGACTCAAAATACTCGTTGAACTTATCCTTGTCGGCAGCACCCAATTTCCTTTGTAAGCTGCCAGCGTTGCTGAGTACGAGGTCTGTGATGTTGCGCGAGCGGCGATTGTTCTGAGTCCCGAAGAGGCGATCATAGACTTTGCGGGGGTTCCTCATTGAGGGGGCGACATGTCCCGGTCCGTACCAGGACATGTTGTCAAAATAAATTGATTCAATGTTATCCTTGGAGTCGTTGCAACTCAGCTCGAGAGTGGGGAAGGGACTGGTTTGACCGATAGCATCCGATGCAATGTGATCAAGCGTTCGAGCGATGGGATAGGCCGATCCCTCTACGCCGAAAGGTGCCGCTTCGGAAAGAAAACAGGAGGCTGCCTGAGCGTGCGAGTCGGTCCCGTGCTGGAAGGTGCGGTCTAATCCGGTGATGAGCGACACATTTTCGCGTAAGGGATGAAGAGCCTTGAGAGTCGGGGTGAAAGTCATCTCATGCTGGCCGACCGGAGTTTGCCGGCCCTCGAAACGCCACACATTATTCTGTCCCGCAAAGTTAGGCAGTTTCCGGTCAGACTCCCCGGGGAAGAATCCCCTGCGGGTCATCCCATTGGGCATATAGAAAAAGGCGAGTCTTGTCGCTGGTGCTCCTCCTGTTGTTGTTGCGGGCGATGCAGCGACACTTTCGAGGTGTGGAAGGCTCAGGGCGGCTCCGCCAATGCCGGTCAGGAACTTTCTTCGGGAGAGAGCTCCCGGCGCATCTGATTTTTTCCTCATGGGGTTTTATCCATTACCTTGAACTGGGTATTTTTGTACCTGAAAGGGTCGCTCATGGCGATCATCTTCATGATCGTGCGGAGAGAATCTTCCCCCGCCAGGGCCCGCTTTGTGATTTCGTTGAGCGCAGGGGAGTCTGCGGGGCCGAGCTCGCGGCCCAATGCGAATGAGAGGAGATGGGCCGCGAAACCTCGTATGAATCTTTGGCGCTCCTTCAGGAGAGTTTCCTTGAATTCGACGGGGTTATTGAACTTGTGACGGTTGTAGAGTTCGCCGCTGGAGTCAATTTCCCGACCATTCTCATACTGAGCACGCCATTCGCCGGTAGGGCCGTAGTTCTCCAGTGCGAAACCAAGAGGATCAATCTTTTCGTGACATCCCGCGCAATCCTCTCGTACTCGATGAACCGCAAATTCCTCCCTGATGGTCATCTTGCTCTGATCTGCCTCGTCCCCGGTTGGGAGAGGCGGAATGTCTGCTGGTGGAGGTTCAGGGGGATCATTGAAGATCACTCCGTTGATCCACGCTCCCCGGGTGATTGGGAGGCTGCGGTCAGGATTGGAAGTCATCGTCATTACCGCAGCATTAGTAATGACGCCTCCCCAGCGCGGGTCGGTGAGGGGGCGACGCTTGAAGGTAACGGTTTGCACGGATCCTCGTTTGCGCTTCTGCTCGCGGTTATAGATCGATTCCAGATGTGGGCTGTTCCACGTGAACGCTGGATCGAGCAGTTCGACCACTGAACGGTCTTCAACGTAGACCGTTTCGAACAGCAGCAACGGCTCCATCATCATATGCATGCTGGACCGATAGGCGTTAAAATAGAAGTAAGGGTGCTTCTTGGGGTTAGGAATTGAGGAAACGAGACGATCCAGTTGGAGCCATTGCGCCGGAAAAATGTCGCAGAATCGTGAGGATCGGGGGTCAACCAGCATGCGCTCGATTTCCAGGCTGAGAATATCTGGATTGCCCAAATCACCGGTTGCCGCGAGGTCCAGTAAACGCTCATCTGGAATGCTGACCCAAAGGAAAAAAGAGAGGCGAGAGGCGAGTTCATATGGGTCAATGAGCTCTCTCCCGCTCACTGGGCCCCGATCTTTCACGTTATAGAGATAGAGGAACTCGGGGGAAGCAATGGTCGCACTGACCAATGCTTTCATGGTTTCGGTAAAGGTCGCGCCATTTTTCAGCTCTCGTGCAGCAAAGTCGGTATATCTTTCGATGGTGTCGGTGGAGACTGGACGACGGAAGGCACGGAGCAAGAGCGTGCTCAAGCGGTCCCGAATCACCGGCACGACTTCTTCCTGATTTTCCGGCGGAGACGCGAAGAAGGTGTCCCATGTAGTGCACTCCCCGGGATTGAGATCCTTGCTGTCAACGATCGAGTAGGAGAGTTGGAGAAATTGCTCCATCAGGAGGGGAGAGAGCGTGAGGTGGTCTGCCCGGTTATCAAACCCGTGTTCGGCCCGTCGGTCCTGTGGGTAGGCTGCTACCCCTCGGAATCCCTCCGGTCGCTCGCCGTCATGATCTTTCCCCAGCGGCCGATTCTGGACCCGGACCGAATCCGGCATCTGACCTGAAGCCGGATCAAAATAGTTGGAGCGCCTGCGCATCAATCGCTCAGGCATCCAGAAAATGTCACGCTTCAGTCCCAAGAGGTCCTTTACGGCATTGTTGTATTGAAAGCGGGTCATCCTCCCCATCGGGGTAGGCTCAAAGTCGGCCTTGTCGAGTGAGGCGTCTAATTGGCTCTTAAGAAACTTCATCAGCTGTGCTCGGTCCTTGTCAGGGAGCGGTTGGGCCTTCTTGGGCGGCATTTCACCATCGGCCAGAACTGCCAGAAGGTCCTCCATCAATCCGGGGTGGGCACTGAGATCTCCATCGGTTCGCAGAGCCACTAGGTCGAGTCCTCCCTTGGTTTTGTCGCCACCGTGGCAACTATGGCAATAGCCTGCCAGCAAGCTCTGAAATTGATCTGTGGAGATGAGGGTGTTTGAGGACCCCTGCTCTGGAGCGGACAAGGCTATGACCGCGGAGCAGATCGAGGTGGTCGCGGTAATCCACACGGGTATGGAAGAGGGCGCGGATGGGGCAGGCACCCTGACAATCTATGAGCCGGATGGATTCCGATCCAACTGAATTCCGGGCAAAATGCTATTGATTAATGTCCTATCAGACGGGAAAGCACAGATCGGGATTTCGAGGTCACGATGTTCGCCTGAGAAAATGTCAATCTTCCAGAAGGGTGAGGTCCTCAGGCGGTTTGCTGTAATTTTTCCGCGCAATATAGGACCGGGTTTCGGCGACCATTTCGGGGGTTACTAAAAAACGGTAATCGCGATAGTCCTTCAGCTTGATCTCTCCGACTCGGAAGAAGCCCCATTTTTCAAAGAAATCGGTCAGGTCGAGTTTCCCTACGTCACAGCAGATACGGATAAACTGGAATTGGTTGAGAATGGAATCGTTGCCCCTCCCGGCGTCAGGACGGCTACGCATCTCTTCCATGACGTCTGCATAGAAGTCAGGCTGGCCATGCTTGGCAAAGAACAGGTGTAATTGCCAGAAGGGCACCAGGCGATTAAAGACATCAGGGTCCTGCAGGTAGGAGATCCGGGGGTTGGAGTTAATAATCGATTTGCGAGCCTTGGCGTAGTTCTTCTGGGCGGAGAGGCGACTGGGATTTCCCATCCTGCCGCGGGTATACATCGAGAATATATTGCAGCTGACTTCGGTCATGCCTCCCCATGTAATCTGAGGACGCAGCTGCAGGACATGCCCTGCTTCGTGACAGAAACCCCAGCAGGGGTCTCCCTTAGTAACGACGTCTGGATCTGCAACCATTCGCATCGTCCCCTTGTTTCCAAAGTAGGCTACCCCGTCACGATCTCGGAACATATAATAGTTGTAGTTAACTCGTGCGAGAATTCGGTTGGGAGGAATCTTGCCGTATTTTACCAGACCCAGGATGGTGTAATGGTGAAGCAGCATCGTGTCATAGTTATGCATGAGTTCGACTCCCTTACCGCGGGTATGAACATTGAGCCACTCGACAGGGTATGCGACCTGAATATGTTTTCCCCGGGCGTCAAGAATGGGAGCTATTGCGCTGTCGAGAAGCCTGTTCCAGTCTTCGTTGTTGTGCTCGCTGCTATCAAAGTAACCGTTCACCTTGCCCGTCGGGAAATGAATCACAACCGGGGGTGCCTCCTCTGGGTTGTCATCGTAGTAGCTCAAGTAGACCAATCCGGACTTTCTGACGGTAACGATGTTAAGTCCGGGCTTGATCGCGATTTCCTGACGTTTGAGGCCCCAGCCTGCAGGGTCTCTTGAAGGGTCGATTCCCGGTGGAGGCTTTCGAGTCCAGTCAGGAATCAGGAGTGAAATAGCTCTGCCACCAGTCTCTCCGGCCAGCACAATATGGTTGCCCTTCTCGAGGTAGACGCCTGTGATGTTTTCGTAGCGACTGAACCCATCTCCCAGTTTAATGGTGCGCTGAAGAGCGGACGGGGAGGGGTAAGCGCGGTAGGACGCAGCACGGTGGGTGGCGTCATAAGTTCCCTCAAGAAGGCTGCGTGCTACTCCTCTGAAGAGGTCGCTTTTGAATCGTTCAAGGTGCCGTAGGCCTATTCCAGATTTTAACTCCGTGCAGGTGGGGTCTTTAAAAAAGGAGAGATCGCTTCGGAGATCCGGGTCGCCGGTGGCGGCATGGGGTAATAGCATTACCCCGAGGAGGACAGACCGGAGAAAGGGCGATAATGCGTGGGTGATTTGGGATATGGAATGCGCCTCAGATTCTTCCTCCGGGTAATGATTCATGGTCGTGAAGTTGGTGTTGGGATCAATTGGCGAGGATCATTATGTCATCCAGATAAAAGCCGGCAAAGCTCTGAGGATCGGCTTTGTTGCTGATGAATCGAAATTCAATCCGAATGCTTCGCCCCTTGGAAGAATCTGGCAGGGTCACCGGCTCCGGTGAATTCCAATCGGTATCATTCCACTCAATATTGCTCACGATTTCCTCAAGGAGGCTGTCATCATTCTGGGCATCAAGAATCCGGATTGATCCGGCGTCGCCATCGCCTTCCGTATCGAGCCACTGGCGATAGGTGAGTGTGGCACCGGTGGGCGGAATCCGGAGCACGGGGGTCAGAAGAGAAATATCCTGAGAGCTCGTATAGTCGCCGTCGAGGTTAGTGCCTGCGCAGTGTGGGAGGCTGTAGGCTGCCAACGGTCCGAAGAGAGTCTTGCCGGGGATGCCGGTTTCCCATGCTGTGGAGTCAGACCCGCTGGTTGTCCAGCCTCTGGGAAGACCGCTTCTGTTGTCAAAATTCTCGTTGAGCAGAGTGCCGCTGTCTTCCTCCAAAACGGCAAAAAATCGCCTTGGCCCGCCCATTGCCACATTGGTCAGGGTATTGGTTCCCGAACCAGAATGGGGAATATCGGTGAAGAGAGTTTCCCCATCGCTATGTGGTGCCCATGCTGCAGGAGGTGTGTCGAGACTGACGCTGCTGACAAGGTCGTATTGCTTTCCGGCCTGGCTGTTCCACGAAAAATCAAGGCGCTCGCCTGCTCGACTGACCTCAAGGATGAGTTCGCCCTCAGGGGATCCATCCCCCGGTCCCGGAAGATATCCATATGCGCTCACCTGAGACTGTG
>MDTD01184159.1_pt1 | contig 13079 bp, 10 predicted proteins | sample 811221 | NCBI WGS metagenome assembly MDTD01 (sample SAMN05326646, study PRJNA326480) | marine metagenome | isolation source: seawater | place: Pacific Ocean: South West | collected 2011 | reverse complement strand
CCTGAATACCCTTCTTCTTCAGCTTGTCGACGGAGGTGCGGAACGACACTTGCCGCAGTGCATCCTTCAACGTCTCTTTGAACCCGGTCACGACCTACTCCGCCTCCTCAGGCGCCGGGTCGTAGGCGAGCCGCCGGTCACTGTCAGGGTCCTGACCGCGCACCTCCGTGACGAAAGTGCCGAGCACGTTTCCGCCCGTGTCGCTGAGCACCTGCCACGCGTCTCGCGACTGCTTCTTGAGACTGTGCTCCAGCCGGACCACCAACAGCGTCCCATCCGCCGCCGCCGAGAGCACTCCCGCGTCCGTCGACGAGAGCACCGGGGGCGTATCGACGACGACGTAGTGGAACCGCTCCTTGAGTCGATGCAGCAGCTGGTCGAGGCGTGAACTGCTGAAGACCTCAGCCGGATTTTCGACGCGGGTCCCTGCGCCGAGCATCACGAGGTCGCGGTAGCCCGCGGGGCGCAGCGCTTTGTCGACGGTCTCATGCCCGAGGAGGACATCGGTTAGGCCGGCCCGCTGGTTGAGATTCAGGTAGCGCTCGCAGCTGGGACGACGCAGGTCCGCGTCGACGACCACGACCTCTTGACGCTCAAGCTCGGCGAACGCCATCGCGAGGTTCAGCGCAGAGACCGTCTTCCCTTCACCGCGCACGGCAGACGTGACGACGAGCGTCTTGGGCTCACCGTCTGGATTCATCGCTACCAAGCGATTCCGTAGACCGCGCAGCTGCTCGGCACGGAAACCCGCGGGTTCGTGAAACAACACGAGATAGGGGTTTACGGACTCGTCAACCACGACGACAAAGTCGTCTTGCAGCGCGGCGTCTCTGGTGTCGGTTGGCTTCTTGCGGCGGAACATGTGGTCTGGCGCGGCGGTCGCCTCTGCTTCGCATTTTCGGAATCTGCGCCCCTCGCACTTGTTGCAGATCTGGATGTTTACCCAGCGAGAGCGGCCCGCGCGGACCAGCCGACGATCCGGGCCGTCTCTGGCGCCCGTGCCATGGGCTGCTCAGCGGTGCCCAATGGCGCTTACTCTTCATGGTATAACGATTTGCCGTGTAGCGAACCATGGACAATCTTTGGCCATTTTCCCGGTAAGGCACCCGCCAGCAGGCTGCCCCGGGGAGAACGGCAGGCCGTCGGAGAGGGCGCGACAATGTGGCGAGGCGAAACACCACGCCGGTGCTATGTTCGTTCACACAGCCGCGCGAGCGCGTCTGACCAACCATGCCGAACCCCGACTACGACCTCGTCATCCTTGGCGGCGGCCTCGCCGGTGGCCTGCTCGCCCGCCAAATGCGCCTGCAGCGCCCCGATCTAAGGGTCCTGGTCCTCGAGCGCGCGACCGACACCTCCTACAAAGTCGGAGAGGCGACCGTCGAGCTGTTCTCCAACTACCTCGTCCGCAAGCTCGGGCTGAGCACGTACCTCTACGAGAACCACCTGCCCAAAAACGGCTTGCGGTTCTTCTTCGACCAGGGGCAGAGCGGGTCGCCGATTACAGACCTGAGTGAGATCGGCTCCTACGGGCTCCCGTTCCACCCCAGCTTTCAGCTCGATCGCTCTGCGCTGGAGCGCGAGCTTCGCGATAGCAGCGCAGCACGCGGCGCCGAGATCCTCGAAGGCTGCAAGGTCACCGAAATCCAGCTGGGCGCTCCCCACCACCACGTCGAGTTCTCCGAACAGAGCCAGGTCAGGCGGGTGTCGACGACGTGGGTTGTCGACGCTAGCGGCCGGGCTGGCTTGATGGCACGCAAGCTCGGGCTGAGGGTGCCCGAGGAACAGCACAAGTGCCACGCGTCGTGGGCGCGGCTGGAAGGCGTCGCGGATCTGGACGCTCCGGAGATCGACCAAGCTTGGCGGGACCGGACGCGGAACACGTCGCGGCGCCTCTCCACGGTTCACTTCATGCACCGCGGACACTGGACTTGGCTCATCCCGCTTCGCGGCGGCGTGACCAGCGTGGGCGTCGTCGGTGACACCCAACACGTCGGCCGCGAGATCCTCCGACAGGAGGGCCTCAAGGACTTCCTGACTCGACAGCGCGCTTGTCGTGACCTGGTTGAAGGCGCCGAATGGCTCGACTTCGGCGCGTATGGGCAGCTCGCCTACGGCACTAAACAGTGGTTCGGTGACCGCTGGGCCGTGATCGGCGAGGCCGCCGCGTTCAGCGACCCGTTCTACAGTCCGGGCAGCGACTTCATCACGCTGGCGAACGACTACGTCGCAGACCTCGTCGCTCGCCATCACGACGGTGAAGACATCACCGAGCGCCAGCGGCTGTACGATGGCTACTTGCAGTTCCGCTACGCGGCAAACCTGCCGCTGTATCGCGACCAGTACGAACTCTTCGGCAGCTATGAACTGATGTCGATCAAGTGGAAGCTCGACATCGCCGCCTACTACGCCCTGTGGGTCAACTCCTACCTTCAAGACCTCCACATGGACCTAGCAGACTTGCGCCAAGAGCTACGCCAGAGCGCCTTCGTCGTTAAGTCGCTCGAACAGTTTGCGAAGCTGTTCGGCCAGACCGAGCAGGCCGTGACGGCTGCAGGCGGCTACCACCGGAGCAACCTCCACGAGTTCGCCGAAGCGCTGGGCAGCGTCTCGTTCACCAAGGACGTCGGGATGATGACGCGCGAGCAAGCTGCGACGTGCACGCTCGAGGCGTTCCGCATCGCGCGGGCGAGCTGCTTCGACCTGCTCGGATGCCCGGCAGATCCGGACGAGAAACTCGGCTTCGCGGACTTCGTCATGGGCGCCGCGCTGCAGCCGACCTAGCGACGACGACGCCGGCGACCGCTGAGCGAAGCCTCGCTCTTTTTCATCTTCGCGGAGAACTCCTTGTCGCCGCGTTGGAAGCCGAACTCGATCGTTTCTCCCTTGGCCTCCCTGGCGAACTGAAAGATCTGACGCATCGACGTGATCTTCTTGCCGGAGACCTTGAGGAGCTTGTCGCCCGCTTGAACGCCCATTCGCGCCGCGCGACCGTCCTTCTTGACGGACTTGAAGGTCATCCCGTCCATCTCACCCTCGAACCACGCGCTGGCGAAAGCTGATGACTGGCCGCGCCCGCTCCTCCGCGTCCGAATGTTGTCGCGGTCGAGCAGCTCGTCGAGGTTGGCTGTGCCAAGCGCGGCCATCGCGATGACAGTCGCAGTGTGCCGCTGATATTCATCTATCGCGACGTCGAAGGTGTCCCACTGCGTGTGCCAGGTGTGCTGGAAGTAATCGCTGCGCCCCTTGAGCCCCCACCCGAGGCCGGGCACCTGCGCAGCCAAGAACGACGCGTGATCGCTGCCACCCCGACCGCCGCCGATCGATTCGACGCCGCGGAGGGCGAACACCGGACCCTCCCAGTCTGCGTCAGGCGCAGAAAGCAGCCGGTTCACTTGGGCGAAGATCGGATCTAGCTGCGCCTTCATCCGGTTCGTCACCGTCAGCGATTGCGCCCAGTTGGTGCCGGTGTCGTGGTTGAAGCAGGCAGAGACGCTGGTCATCTTTGCGCGATGGCGCTGCACGAAGCCGCGGCTACCCAGCAGCCCCTGCTCTTCTCCGCCCCATAGGCAAAACTTAATCGAGCGCTTCGGCTTCGCCCCAATCTTGGTCAGGATGCGGGCGGCCTCCAAGGTCGTCGCGCTGCCCGTGCCATTGTCGGTGCAGCCTTGGGCTTGGTGCCAACTGTCCAGGTGCGAAGAGACGACCACCCACTCATCGGGTTTCTCGCTGCCACGCATCGTCGCGATGACGTTGTCGAGCTGGATCGGACCAGGCTTGAACTTGTTCTGAATGTCGAACTCTGCGACCGGCTCCTCGCCGTCCTCGAACATTGACCATAGCCGGTCAAAGTCATCGGCGCGCACGGCGATCGCCGGCAGCGTCGGCGCCTGATCCGCAGGCATCTGGGCGACGCGCGAGTCGCCAAAGACGCGCACGCGCGTCGGATAACGCTCGTTGGGGTCGCCGGCGCGGTAGACGACACCGAGCGCGCCCGCGTCCTCGACAGCAGCGCAGACGCGGGAGGTCGGCTTACGGCGGGAGATCACCCATTTGCCGCCGGTCGCAGCGACGGCTTCGTCTTTTGAAGACCGCGGCGCCGCGGCGAAGCCAGCCCTCTGAAGACCGTCGGTCCCCGCTGTCCACGCTTCGGTAGCCACATACATATCGAGTTCGATCGGCTCAACGATCCGCCCGACCCACTCACCTCTCGACCAAACCGTCTGCCACTCGTCCCACTTCTCAAGCTCCACTGTCAATCCCATGCGTTCGAAGTGTTGCTTCGCCCACGCGCACGCCTTGGTGAAGTTTTCAGAGCCCGTGAGGCGATGACCGATGTCTCCGGTCATCTCGCGCAAGATCGCTTGCACCCCGCTGTTGTCGATGCCCTCTGCGACGATCCGCTCGGCGACGTCGTCGCTGAGCGGCGCGGACGTTTGCTGCGCGAACGCGAGGGGCGCCATCAGCGCGGCGATGAGAGACCTTGTGTAAACGTTCAGCATGTCGGTAGGCGCGGAGTGAGTCAGACGCCCCTATATCGAAGCACGTGAGCCCAGATCGGATGTGCCCATTCGGCCCCAAAAAGGTCTCGATGGGATCGCTGCTCAGGTCACGCGTCGCCTAACTCAGACAAAACAGTCCGCAACGCGTCGAGGTCCAAGAGGTCTCCGGCGCCGAGATCCCTGGCTTCGTAAGCGAGGGCTCCTGTCGCACGGAAGACGAGCGCGCCGCCCTGCTGCCAAGGATCACCCTGCACAGCGGACTGCCGGTGCCCCCCGCGCAAAGCCCGCAGGCCGTTGCCGACGGCCCGCAGCCGCAGCAGGGACCGCAGCCCTCGCCGCATCCTGGCGGCGCGGAACACAGCGCCGTCTGGATCCGTGAGGACGGCCCACTGGAGGGAGTGTTCGTCACGGAACGCCGCTGCCATCTCGGGCGACCCGGGACCTACGGTCACGAGGCGCGAGGCGCCTCCGGCGAGCGAAGCTTCAAGCGAGCGCAACTGCGCCACGCGTTCACGCGTAAACAGTCAACCATAGTGACGCACGAAGACGACCACCAAGGCAACCTGGTCGAGGTGATCGCGCAGCGTCGTGAGGCGGCCGTCGCCGTCGCGCAGGGGCGCGTCCAGGAGCGCGTCCGCCATCACTGGAACTGCAGCGGCCCAAACACCGTCTCCGAGTTGTTGCCGCCGTAACCCCACCCGGTGAGCGCGCTCCAATCTGCTGGCAGCGGCGCCGTGACGCGCTGGCCGCCCGCTTCAGCGGTCAGCTGATGGGCGTCGAAATCGAGCGTCACTACGACTTCCACGACCGGCTCGCCGTCCCATGAGATCTTCGCGCTCGCGGCCTGCTGGCGCCATCGCGGCCCCTGAACGACGAGACGCATAGCGTCGCGCAAGTCGAGGCCGACGCGCATGACCGCTGCGCGCGGGCCGGCTCCCGTCAGCATCAACTCGCCGTTGGTGCGCTGCCTCCCTGGCACGAGGGACATCGTGGCCGAGACCGTTACCGGCCCTTCCTTGCGGCCACGCTGCATCACGTATCCGCCAGGCGCATTGAACCAAACGCGGTGCCCGTCGCCTTCACGGACGCACCGCGCGACGCCTGCCGTCACGGGGAAGACCCCGTCGCCGACCTGCCCGGTGTCATCATCGTATTCGGCGCGCAGGTCTTCGAGCATCTTGGTCAGGTATGTCCGCATAGCCTTGTAGCGCGGCGCCTCGTAGATGTTCTTCATCTCGGCGGGATCGACCTGAAGGTCGAACATCTCCCATGTGTCCCACTGCGGCTCGTAGTAGCGCACGAGCTTAAAGCGCGACGTCCTGATCCCGTACATGGCAGGGACCATGTGCACAGCCTGGGACTCGTAGTAGTGATAGTAGATCGAATCACGCCAACCGCTCGCTGCGGCAGCGACGTCGTCTTCTTGGTCGCCGTCGGCGCGGTCTCCGCCGGACCGGCCGAGCAACGGCACCATACTCTTGCCGTGCATCGTGGCCGGGACAGGGACCCCGGCGAGGTCGAGGAAGGTCGGCGCGAAGTCAATGTTCTGCGTCAGCTCCGAGACCTCATCACCTGCCGCGAAGTGGGCCGGCCAACGCATCACCAGCGGCATCCGCAGGCTCTCTTCGTACATCCATCGCTTGTCATACCAGCCGTGATCCCCCAAGTAGAAGCCTTGGTCAGAGCTGTAGATGATGACGGTGTTCTTCTTGACCTCAGGGCGCGCGTCAAGCCACGCCAGCAGTTCCCCGACGCTTCTGTCGACGCCGTTGACGCAGCGAAGGTAATTCTTGATGTATCGCTGGTAGGCCCAGCGAACGCGCTCTCTTCCTGCGGGGTCTTCGCGCAGGAACGCCGCGTTCTCGTTATCGAACGCAGCGTCCCAAGCGGACAGCTGCGCTGCGTTCATCCGCTTGCGCTGCGACAACCATGCCCGGTCGGTTCCTTGCAGCTTGGACTCGTCGGCAGGCGGGACGATCAGGTCATAGTGCAGGAACATGTGCTTGGCGATCGACATCTCCTGCGCCTTCGCCATTGGGCCGCGCCCGGTGTAATCGTCGAACAACGACGTCGGCTCCGGGATCGTCTCGCCCTGGTAAAGACCGAGGTCCTCTGCAGCGGGCATCCAGTTGCGGTGCGGAGCCTTGTGTTGGCACATCAGCAGGAACGGCTTGTCGGGGTCCCGATCATCGAGCCATTCCAGCGAGAACTTCGTCGTGAGGTTCGTCGCGTGGCCTTCATAGCGGACGCGCTTGCGGCCGTTCTTGCTCCCCGCGTCCGGGAGGATGAAGTCCGGGTTGTAGTACTGTCCCTGCCCCGGCAGCACCATCCAGTGGTCGAAGCCCTGCGGATCCGAGGAGAGGTGCCACTTGCCGATGATGGCGGTCTGGTAACCGACCTTCTGCAGCAGCTTCGGGAACGTCGTCTGATCGCCGTCAAAGACGTTGCCGTTCCTCATGAAGCCGTTCGCGTGGCTGTGTAACCCCGTCAGGATGGTCGCGCGTGAAGGCCCGCAAAGCGCGTTGCCGCAGAAGTTGTTGCGGAACAACAAACCTTCTTCAGCCAGCCTGTCGATGTGCGGGGTCTTGTTGATCTTCGATCCATAGGCGCTGATCGCGTGCGCTGCGTGGTCGTCGCTGAAGATGAAGATGATGTTGGGGCGTGACCCAGAGAGCGGCTTGCCCTGAGCGTGGAGCGAGCACGCTAAAGAGCACGACAGCGAGAGCAGGGCGAGGAGGAGGCTGCGCATCCCGAGATCGTCTCTGCTCGGGCCGTAAAGTCGAGTAACCTCTAAGGTGATGTTCGGCCCCCGCCCACGCCGCACGATCTTGTTGCTCCTGACAGCTGCCGCCGTCGCCGCCCCAATCGCCGCGCAGCAGACAACCACGACGTCGTACGGAGCCCCGACCCCGCTCTGTGATCGCGCCGGTGAGCCGCTCCAGGTGCCCGGTCACGCCGCCGTCCGAGTGGCCGACTGGGATCAGGACAATGACCTCGACGTCCTGGTAGGCGGCGGAGATGGCAGGATCTGGTTGCTTGAGAACCGCCCAGCCGCTGGCGACGCGCGTCTAGCCCTGGGGCCGCCACGACAGGTCAAGATCTCATCGCGCGCCCGCTGGGGACAGCGCTACACCGGCGCCGCACTCGCCGACTTGACGGACGACGGCCTGCCTGAGCTCCTCGTAGCGCACAGCAGGAACAAGCTGTCCGTTCACGTCAACGAAGGGGTTCGTGGAGCGCCTCGGTTTGCGGCCGCCGCCGCGGACCTCACCCTACAAAACGGCTGCGACGGCAGATTCGACGTCGCGGATTGCGACGGCGACGGGCTGCCCGACCTCGTGACCGGAGCGTTCAGCGGCCGCGTCGCTTGGCATCGCAACATAGGCACACCCCGAGCGCCTCGCTTCGCGACCGACCAACCGCTCGGCGACGTAAACCTCGCCTACAACGCTCACCCACGCGTGCTCGACTTCGACGGCGACGCGCACCTCGACCTGCTACTCGGCGTGAACTGGGGCACGTTCTCGCTCTACCGCGGAAGCGCCAACGGCTTCGCCAAGCCAGAGCAGCTCCGCAGCGCTACCGACGGCGAGGGGCTGAACCTCCGCGGCTTCAACGGCGACGATACGACCCCGGAGCTGGTCGACGTAGACGGAGACGGCGTGCTTGATCTGATCTCTGGCGGCAAGAACGGCAAGCTCTTCACGCTGCGCGGCGTCAGCCGGCGTGAACGGGTTGACAGGCTCACGGCGTTACTCCGTCAAGCCGAGACTCCATCTTGGTTCGAAGAGCATGAGCAGCAGCGCGACGCAGCCTTTTTCGCGCTCGGCGCACTGCAAGCCGACCTCGCCGCCGGGCTCGTCAGCGGACCTGAACGCGAATCGCTGTTCAAGGCGCTCTCGGCGCTGCCATCACGCCACCCTGAATTGCTCCGTCGGCGACGCCACGACCTCGAGGCGACCCCACACGCGCCGATGCTGGCCGCGCAGTTTTGGGTCGTGCTCCTTGAGGCAGCGCCAGCGACAGCGGATCCACGCACAGCGCGGCGCGAAGTCGCCGACGCCCTGGGCTTCGAGGGCGGCTACCGGCGGTTGCTAGTCGACCTCGGCGTCGTCTTCTACGACAACGGACGGGCGTCGGCCCGACAGCTTGAGCGTATGCATACGCTGCTGACGTCGCTGCCCCGCCGAGTCTGGGACGTCGAGTTGATCTCGGTGGCAGGCTGGCTGGGTCCGGGCGCGAAGCGACACCGTGTGCAGGCGCGCACAGGCGTCAACATCTTCGCGATGAAGCTAGGCGTCCCGGAGAACAGCTTCCCGAAGGACGCGCCGCGCCCCGGGATCACGGACGTCTACCTCATCTGCCTCGCGCACGAGGTCGCGCACAACATGCTCGACACGGTCGGGCGTAGCCGACGACCAGCGCTGTTTGAGCGCAAGTTCGACGGGCTTCAGAACGCCGCAGGAGACGCGGTCGTCTATCGCCGACCCCGCGCGCGCGGCATCGACATGGACGCCACCAAAGAGCGCTTCGAGCGGCTAGGGCGCTGGGACGGCGTGGCCGAGACTTGGCCGCAAGCTTGGCGCGCCTACTTCGACGACGTGGAGAGATTCGACAAGTCGTATGCCCGCGGCAACTGTCGATTCTTCCTTGAGGCGCCGCAAGAGGCGTTCTCAACGCTGGCCAACCAATACGTCGCAGACAGTCAACTCATGCTGGAGTTCAGCAAAGCGCGCTGGGACCAAGGCCACCGCAACGTAGTCAACCAGTTCCTGCTGATCGCCGACTACCTCAGCGACGGCAATGACACCGCGCCGACGTATGTGCTCAAACGCGGCGGGCAGCTGACGGTCGGGACAGCTCGCTTGACGCGTGACAAGCAGCAACGGATCACCTCGTTCAAGACCGAGGCATGGGCCGCGACGTTTAGCTACTCCAGCGCTGATGACGACATGGCGTCAGAGTTCACGGCGACGCCACGCGACGGCAGGTGACCCCGATCGCGGTCAAAAGGTCGAGGGCGCCCGCAGCGACGCGCTAGCGCCCGTCGCGACGCGTGACAGCGCGGCGTAGGCGCTGAAAGCGCAGGGCTGCGACGCTGATACAGCAGATCCCGCCGAGCTCCAACACGACGTTGACCCGCAGGCCGAACGACAAATCGAACCAGATGCATGCGTCGACGTGATGAAACGAAGACGCGCGAATAGCGACGAAGGCACCGAGCACCGCTGCGCCGACCACGGCCAACCAGAGCCGTGATAAATCCGCTGCAGCCGCACGAAGAAGCCACCTGCACGCCATGGCGACGATCAAAATCACGAGCACGATAAAGGCCATCTGGACCCACCGACGGTGGTCGTACCAGCCCTGCTGGCGCGCCAAGATGCGGCCGATTTCGGTGACGGCCGTCTGTAGATCGAGCTGCTTGTTAACCCCTAGCATCGTGAGGCCGACGGCCAAGACCGACCAGAACCGGGCGGACGCGAGCCCGGTTGCTCGCGGCCTCTCATCCCGGGCGATGCGACGAGCGCGCCAGCAAACGAAGGCTGCGACGAAGTAAGCCACGACGGTGAGCCACCCCGCGAAGGACGGGTCGCCGATCCCCGGCGACCACTGTCCGATCCAGCCTTCCGACTCAGGCAAACGCCAGCCCCGTTCGACGCTGAACGCGCAGAGCGCGGGCGACGAGAAGAGCAGCGGGAGGTGTCTCATGGGAGTTGGCACGTGGCTTCAGCGCGATACGGTAACGATCTCACACGATTCTGTAGCCAGCATGACCAACTTCTCTCGTCGTCGCTTCCTGCAAGGTTCTGGCGCGGCAGCGGTGACGCTCAGCGTCACGCCCGCCGCGTCACCTCTGCGAAACCCGCTGTGGCAACCGAACAACGAGCTGCGCGTCGCTTGCGTCGGCGTCCGCAGCCGCGGCACTGCGCACATCGGCGGCCTCAACAAGATCAAAGACGTCAAGGTCGTCGCGCTCGTCGACGTCGACCGTGACATCCTCGCGCGCGAGCAGAAGAAGCTCGCAGAGGGCAAATACGGCGACGAGGTCGCGGCTGACACCTACACCGATCTCCGCGAGGTCCTAGACCGAGACGACATCGACGCCATCAGCGTCGCGACGCCGAACCACTGGCACGCGCTGCAGGCCATATGGGCGTGCCAGGCCGGCAAAGACGTCTACCTAGAGAAGCCTGTCAGCCACAACATCTGGGAGGGCGGTCAGATCGTCAAAGCCGCGCGCAAATACGGACGCCTCGTGCAGACCGGCACCCAATGTCGGTCAAGCCACGGCATCGCGCAGGGCATCGAGTTCATCCAGTCAGGACAGCTCGGTGAGATCCAGCTGGCGCGCGGCCTGTGTTACAAGCCGCGCGGCAGCATCGGTAAAGTGGGCGGGCCGCAGACAGTCCCTGATCACATCGACTATGACATGTGGCTCGGCCCTGCGCCGTCGGTGCCCCTGCATAGACGCAGTCTCCACTACGACTGGCACTGGGTCTTTGACACCGGCAACGGCGACGTCGGCAACCAAGGCATCCACCAAATGGATCTCGCGCGCTGGGCCCTCGGCCAAGACAAGCTGCCGCGACACACGCTGAGCATCGGCGGCCGCGTCGGCTACGACGACGACGGCGACACCCCCAACACCCAGATTGTGTTCCATGAGTTCGAGGCAGGCCCCCCGCTCTTGTTCGAAGTCCGCGGCCTCCCGCGCGACAAGGAGTCACAGCGGAAGGGTTGGGGCAAGAATATGGACAACTACAAGGGCGCGAGGATCGGCGTCATCGTCCACTGCCAGGACGGCTACCTCCGGATACCTAACTACACCTCAGCCATCGCCGTCGACAAACAGGGCAAGGAGATCAAGAGGTTCGCCGGCGCGACCAACCACTACCAAAACTTCGTCGACGCGGTGCGCAGCCGCGAACAAAGCGAGCTGCGCGCCGACATCCGTGAAGGACACGTCTCTAGCGCGATGTGCCACATGGGCAACGTCTCTCACCTCCTCGGCAAGACGCACTCCAAACAAGAGCTCGACGCGATGGCTGGTCGCAACCAGTGGACAGCAGAGGCGTGGCGTCGCATGCACGACCACCTGACAAAAAATGACGTCGACGTCGACACCGTAGAAGGTGGTGTCCGCATGGGGCCGCGGCTGACGATGGACCCAGAGACAGAGCGCTTCACGGACGAGGAGTCAAACACGCTGCTCTCGCGGAGCTACCGCGCAGGATACCAAGTCCCGGAGCAGGTTTGATGCGCAGCGCAGGCCTCGCCGCGGCTTGTTGGATGCTGGCGACGGCTACGCTCCTCGGCGGGTGCGTGGGCCTCGGCGATGGTCGATACGAAGTCGTCTACGAGCAATCCTGCGCGGAGCCCTCGTGCGCCGATGACTTCATCTTCAGCGATCCCCGCGCGTGGCGCGCGCGCTCCGGCCCGCGTGGGCCTGCGCTCGAGCTCCGCGAGAAGAGCGCATACCGCCCTCCTCACCGGTCACCGCTCAGCATCGCGCTGATCGAGGGCGTCGAGGTCCGCGACTTCGACCTGGAAGTCGACCTCCTTCAGACCGGCAGGAACTACGGCCACCGCGACCTCTGCCTGTTCTTCGGGTTCCAGTCACCGAGCCGCTTCTACTACACCCACCTCGCGACCAGCCCCGACGCGAACGCCCACAACGTCTTCCTCGTGAACAACGCGCCGAGGACCAATCTCATTCCGCCGCTCACGACGGGCATCGATTGGGGGCGCGAGATATGGCACCACGTGCGGATCGAACGCCGCGTGGACGAAGGCACCATCAAGGTCTACTGGGACGACGAAGGCGAGCCGGTCCTGACGGCCACCGACACGACGATAGGCTGGGGCCGCGTCGGGTTCGGCTCCTTCGATGACTCTGGCCTCGTGAAGAACGTCGTCCTGCGCGCGCCGGTCAAACGCGCAACGACCGGCGACCCGTTCCGGGATTGAGCGCTCAGCGCGCCCACTCTTTCCAAAGATTCTCCAACCGGTCCGGGGACCAGGCGCCGTAGTGGACGAGGACCTGATAGCGCAAGGTCATCTCCTCGCCCTTTTTGAGCATGAAGTCTCCTCCGCCGGAGGGGCCACCCTGGAAGTCGTGCTTGCCGAATGGGTTCGCCGCGAGGAGTCCGTAGGTGCGAGCGTGCCACCAAGTGGGGTGACGCAGGTTCGTCGGGTGATCGAAGATCGCCACGCCGACGTCGTCGCCGCCGACCCTCCCATAGTCGTGGATCCACCGCGCGCGCTTGCCCCAGACCTCTTTGCCGAGACGCCCCTCGCTGTCTGTCAGCGTACCGTTGGCGATTTTGCCTTCGACGCGCAGCGACGGATGCAAACGCATGGCGAACGTCCCCTCCTTGGTGTCCCCAAAGAGTACGTCGCCTTCTGTCGCCATCAGCTTGAAGGCGACATCGATGGTCCGGTAGTCCGCCTGCTCGGTGAAGGTCATGGAGCGCTGCTCGCGCATGATCACGCGGCCGCCTTCGACCTGCCACTTGTATTCACTGACGACCTCGACCTCGCCGCCGCTCCGCTCCTGCGTCTCCGTGGTGACGT
>MDTD01046081.1_pt1 | contig 13079 bp, 9 predicted proteins | sample 811221 | NCBI WGS metagenome assembly MDTD01 (sample SAMN05326646, study PRJNA326480) | marine metagenome | isolation source: seawater | place: Pacific Ocean: South West | collected 2011 | reverse complement strand
GGGGGCTCGGCCGCAATCAGGGACCGGGCATGCCGGATCTGCTGCCGCGTCTGGCGGCGCGGCTCGAGGCGGTCCGGCAGCAGGGCGGCGGCCGCCGGGGCAGCCTGGTGGGCTGGAGCATGGGGGGCGTGTTCGCCCGGCTGCTGGCCCATCACTTCCCGGACCGGGTGCGCCAGGTGGTCACCCTGGGCAGCCCCATCGGCCGGCCGGGGACGCCGGCGTCGCGCGCCGGCCGCGGCGACATGGGCCGGCTGCGGGCGCTGGTGAGCGACCCGCTGCCGGGCGTGCCGGGCACCGCGGTCTATTCCCGCACCGACGGCATCGTGCCCTGGCAGATCGCCCGGCAGGCGCCGTCGGAGATCGCCGACAACGTCGAGGTGTACGGCAGCCACATCGGCCTCGGCTTCAACGCCAGCGCGCTGTATCTGCTGGCGGAGCGGCTGGCCCAGCCGGAGGACGGCTGGCGGCCCTTCGAGCGCAGCGGCTGGAAGCGCTGGGTGTTCGGCCCGGCCAATCACGGCTGACGATTTCCATGCAGTGTTTACGCTGGACCGTCATGCTGGCGGTGGCCGGCGCCGCGGCCTGTGGAGATCCCGCGGGCTCGACCGGCGCCGGCTCGACTGAGGACGGAGGTCATCCCTTGGCGTATCCCGAAACCCGCACCGTGGCTCAGGTGGACGACTACCACGGGGTCCGGGTGCCGGACCCCTACCGCTGGCTCGAACAGGACGTACGCGAATCCGACGCGGTGGCGGACTGGGTGGCGCGCCAGAACGCGCTCACCTTCGACTATCTCGCCGGCCTGCCCCAGCGGGCTGCGATCCGCGCCCGGCTGGCGGCGCTGTGGGACTACGAGCGCTACTCGGTGCCGGTGCGCAAGGGCGGGCGCCTGTTCTTCCGTCGCAACGACGGCCTGCAGGATCAGGCGGTGCTGTACGTTCAGGAAGGACCCGACGGCCCGCCCCGGGTGCTGCTCGACCCGAACGGCTGGTCCGACGACGGCACGGTGGCGCTGGCGGAAGCCTATCCCGGCCCCGACGGCCGGTATCTGGCGTATACCGTGCAGGACGGCGGATCGGACTGGCGCACGGCCCGCATCGTCGACGTCGACTCGGGCGAGGTCCTGTCGGAGACCCTGGAGTGGCTCAAGTTCACGGGCATCGCCTGGGCCGGCGACGGCTTCTACTACAGCCGCTATCCCCGCCCGGAGGAGGACGACCGGTACACGGGCCTGAACACCGATCAGTCGGTGTGGTTCCACACGCTGGGCACCGATCAGGCGGACGATCGCCTGGTCTACCGCCGGCCCGATCACCCGGAGTGGGGCTTCTCGCCGGCGGTGTCCCACGATGGCCGGCACCTGGTGATCGAGGTCTGGCACGGCACCGACGACCGCAACCAGGTGGTTCATCAGAACCTGTCCGATCCGGACGCGCAGCCTGACATGCTGGTGTCGGGCTTCGACGCGGGCTACACCTTCATCGGCGCGCTGGACGGCACCCTGTACTTTCTCACCAACGCCGACGCCCCCAACGGCCGCATCGTGGCGCGTGCGCCGGCGGTGGACGCGGGCTGGCGCGAGGTCGTTGCGGAGTCCGGGCGGGTGCTCGAGCAGGCCAGCCTGGTGGGCGGCCGCCTGATCGCCCGGTACCTGGAGGACGCCCGGTCCGCGGTCACGGTGTTCGACACCGCCGGCGAGCCGGTGGACGATCTCGAGCTGCCCGGCGTCGGCTCCGTCGCCGGCTTCGCCGGGGACCCGGACCGGCCCGAGACCTACTTCTCCTTCGAGAGCTTCAACAATCCGGGCGAGATCTGGCGCTACGACGTGGTGACAGGCGAGCGCACGCGATTCCGGCGCATCGAGGCCGACGTGAATCCGGACGACTACGTGGTGAAGCAGGTGTTCTTCACCTCGAAGGACGGCACCCGCGTGCCCATGTTCGTCACCCACCGCCGGGGCATCGAGCTCGACGGCAGCCATCCGACGCTGCTCTACGGCTACGGCGGCTTCAACGTCTCCCTGACCCCGGACTTCTCGGTGACCCGGCTGGCCTGGCTGGAGATGGGCGGGGTCTACGCGGTGGCGAATCTGCGCGGTGGCGGCGAGTACGGCGAGACCTGGCACGAGGCCGGCACCGGGCTCGACAAGCAGAACGTGTTCGACGACTTCATCGCCGCCGCGGAGTACCTGATCGAGCAGGGTTATACCCGCAGTGAACGCCTCGGCATCTTCGGCGGCTCGAACGGGGGGCTGCTGGTGGGTGCGGTCACCAATCAGCGCCCGGACCTGTTCGGCGCCGCGGTTCCCGCCGTGGGCGTGATGGACATGCTGCGCTTCCACCGCTTCACCGCCGGCCGATTCTGGACCGACGACTACGGCTCGGCGGAGGATCCGGACGCCTTCGAAGCGCTCTACGCCTACTCGCCGTATCACAACATCGAACCGGGACGGTGCTACCCGCCGGTGCTGGCGACCACCGCCGATACCGACGACCGGGTGATTCCGGGGCACAGCTTCAAGTACATTGCGAGACTGCAGGCAGCCCAGGGCTGCGACAATCCGATTCTCATCCGGGTGGAGACCCGGGCCGGTCACGGCGCCGGCAAGCCCACCGGGATGATCATCGACGAGTACGCCGACCGCTGGGCGTTCCTCGCCAGACATCTCGGCCTGGAACTGCCGGCCGGATTCGGCGCTGACACGTCCCCCGACGGAGGAGACAGCGATGACTGACCGCGATGCCTACGTGGAGAAGCTCAAGGCCCGCCTGGACGAATGGAACGCGGACATGGCCCGGCTCGAGGCGAAGGCCCGGGAAGCCCGGGCGGACGCGAAGATCGAGTATCAGCGCGCCCTGGCCGACATGGAGCAGCAGCGCGAACGCCTGCGCGAGCAGCTCGACGCGATGCGCTCGTCCGGCGAGGCGGCCTGGCAGGAACTGCGCCGCGGCGCCGAGTCCGCCATGGACGAGATGAGCCGGGCCTGGGAGAAAGCGCGCCGCCACTTCGACTGACACGGTGCCGGCGCCGGATCCGATCGAGGCTCGCTGGTGGCGGCGGTTCTACGCAGCCGTCGTCGCGTTCGCCGTCGTCTACGGGCTGGTCGAGGCCAGCAGCATTCTGATGGAAGCCGGTCAGGACGGCGTGTCGGTGCCGCTCTGGTTTCCCCTGGTGAACGAGGTCTCTGGCGCGGTGATGCTGGCGGCGCTGCTGCCGCTGATCCGCTGGTTCGACGGTCTGTTCCCGATTCGCGGCGACACCTGGCCCGTGTCGGTGCCGGCCCACGCCCTGTTCAGCTTTCCCCTGGCGCTGATTCACATCGCGCTGTTCGTGGCCGTTCGCAAGCTGGTCTATCCGCTGTTCGACGCCGAGTACGTGATCGGCGACATCGGCTTCGGGTTGCTCTACGAGTACCGCAAGTCCGCCGTCGGCTACGTCATCGTGCTCGTCGCCCTGTACGGTTTCCGTCACTACGTGCAGCTCCGGCGGCTGCTCGACATGCCCGACGCCCACCAGCGCGCGACGCCCGATGCGGAGGAGCCGGCCGGCCCGCCGCCGGCTGCGCCGCCGCCGGCGGATTCCGTGACCCATCCGCGCCGCTTTCTGGCCCGCCGCGGTGCCCGGGACGTGATCGTCAACGTCTCCGACATCGCCTGGGTGGAGGCGGCCGGCAACTACGTGGTGCTGCACACCGCGGTGGGCGAGCTGAAGCTGCGGGAAACCCTGTCCGCCATGGAGCGGGAGCTCGAGCCCTGGGATTTCGTGCGCGTCCACCGTTCACACCTGGTCAACCTGGACGCGGTCAGGGAAGTGCAGCCCTGGTTCCACGGCGACCAGCGGCTGGTGCTCACCGACGGCACGCTGCTCAACCTGTCGCGCCGCTACCGGGACAACCTGCGCCGGCGCATGGCGCCGATCCAGCCGGGTGCGTCGCCCTGGACGTCGGAGGGCTCCTCCCGCGACCGGGCCTGAGACTGCCCGCCGGCGGTCACCGCGGCTTCGTGGTAACCTGCCCGGCACTTCCCGTTCGATGCAGCAAGGCGCCATCCCATGATCCGTCTCTTGTGCCGGCCGCGCCGCCGGTTTCCGACGCTTGCGCTGATCCTGGGCTGGGTTGCCTCGCATGCCCACGCCGTCGAGTTCGTCGGCCACATGAATCTGGTCGAGGAGCCCGGCCTCACCATCATGGCCCCGGCCACCAGCCATCACGACTGGTGCCAGAACATCGGCTATGGCAAAGGCATCGTGCGGATCGCGGCGGTCTACGACGTTCCCCACGAAGACCGGCTCGACCGGCTGGGCAGCTACGAAGGCTTCGTCCGGGACCGGGCCCTGCCGCTGATCCGGGCCAACTGCGACGTGGCGTTCGAGACCGTCTGGCTGCTGATGTACCGCGATACCGACCACGTCCGCGGGCGGCCGTCGCTGTTCGACGTCATGGTGTTCGACGTGGCCGGCGCCGCGCCGCGCTACGTCGAGTACCGGGTCGGCGCGGCCCTGCGGGTCTGGTCGGAGGCCCAGCGCGCGGCGATGGCGCCCGGCGCGCAGTCCGAGCCGGCGGCGGACCGGCTGGCGGCGATCTATCAGGACGACAGCATTGCCGTGTACCCCCGCGAGCGCACCTGGTGCACCGAGATCCGCGGATCAGCGCCCACCAGTGGCGGCGGCCTGAACCTGATCTACAAGGTTCCCCACGCGGAGCGGGACGAGCTGTTTCTCGAGCGTTACGGGGACCTCGGCACCACCGTCATCGAGCCGCTGGTGAAGGCCAGCAAGTGCTGGCCCAACGTCACCGTCTACCTGTTCCGTGAGGGTGAGACCGAGCATTGGGACGCGCTCCGGTTCGAGCAGGTGGAAGTCGCCGGCATCTCCCCGACCTATCGCTTCGGCGTCAGCGAGCGCATCCCGGGGCCCGGTGCCCAGGCGCGCATCGACGACTTCGAGGCGCAGGCGGCCCGGCTCGCCTGGGGCGGCGCCAGCTGTGACGGCCCGCTCTGCGATCTGCCGGGCGGCGTGTACCTGCAGGCTGTCTACGACGCCGACCTCGAGGCGCTGCGGCGCTTCGACGCCAGCGTCGACGGCCACGTTCAGCGGCGCTACGTCGATGCCTTCGCCAGCCTGACCGAGGCGCTCACGGGGGAGCAGCCGAGAGCGCGGTTCTCGCTGCTGGTGGTGCTGTCGGACACCTACCTGTACGACTACCAGTCGGGGTTCGCGAACGCCTGTCCCCACGGTCTCGTCGACGTCGAGTCGCGGCTGCGGCTCGAGACCTACGACCTGTACAGCCAGTACGGCATGTACATGGGCCAGGGCGGCGGCGAGGTGTACACCGCGCACTATCGGATCAAGCCTTCGCTGATGCCGCTGTGCGAACGCATCTGCGACCATTTCGGCGGGCGCACCAGCCGCTGGGTCGTCAACCATCTCGGGCATCACGGCGCCGAGCTCACCATGGCCGGGCTGGCGGCGATGCCGGAGCGTTTCGATTGCGACGACCCGGTCGTGCTGCGGTTCGAGCGCAACCTCGCGGCGCTCACCGAAGCCTATCTCGACGATCGCCGGGCCTGGTTCGACGGCGGCTCCGGCTGATCCGCCCCCGGGCCGTCAGTCCCGGGCGGCGGGCGCGCCCGGGTCCCCAGCGCCCTCCGGGCGGGTGAGCCCCAGGGCCCGGAACGCGGCCGGCGCGGCCCAGGTGGCATACAGACCCATGGCGGTGACCGCCAGATAGCCCGTCAGCCCCGGCGGCAGACCGGCCGCCGCGCCCGCTGCCGCCAGCGACCCCTGCAGCGCGAACAGGCCGGCGATGCCGCCCGTGGCCATCAGCACTCGGGTCCACCAGGCGGGCAGCAGCGGCGGCTCGGGCGCCGCCCGCTCGTCCAGGGCCGCGCCGGCGATCCAGCCGAGCAGAAAGAACAGGATGGCGGCGATGCCGGCGGGATCCTCGCCGTCCGGCCAGATCAGCCACAGGCCGGGGATGGCCGCGGCGATGACCAGGAAGTCGGCCCAGGGCGGCAGGCGGCGCCAGCGGCCGATCACCCCCTCGTGCACCAGCACGGCGAAGACGCCGAGGCTCACCACGCCCAGGGCGATGCCGGCGAGCACGTCCTCGACGTCGTGGACGCCCAGATACAGCCGGCTGAAGCACACCCCGGCGACGATCACGGCGGCCGTCAGCCATGCCCAGGGCCGGCGGATCTCCCAGGCGAGCCAGAACCACATGGCCACCGCCACCTGGGCGTGACCCGAGGGCAGCCCGTAGGAGCCGTCGACCCGGTCGCCGTCGAGCTGGTAGCCCGCGGCCGGGCGCGGGTCCTGCCACAGATCCTTGAGCCAGCCGTTGACCAGCGCGGTGAGGGTGATCAGCACCGCCAGGCGGGTGAACAGCCGCCGGTCCCACAGCCAGTAGCCGATGGGCAGAAAGATCAGGAAGAAGGGCGCATAGCCCAGAAAGGTGAAGCCGTTGAAGACCGCCGTGGCGGCGTCGCTGCGCAGCGGCAGCACCCAGCTCATGTCGTGCAGGAACTCGTCCACCTCGATCCGTCTCCGTCGATCCCTGCGCCGGGTTTCTACCCCATCGACGCCGGCGACGCGAATCCGCCGGCCGCTCGTCCCCGGGCTGCGCCGCTCGTCCCGCCGGCGCGCCGCTCGCCCCGATACCCTTGCGGGCCGGCGGCCGCGCCGTAGAGTAGGCTCTCCACCCGCCGGAGCGCCGCGCCATGCAACCACGCCGAGTCCCCTTCGGCCCGATCCTGTCCGGACTGCTGGTGGTCGCCATGGCCGCCTTCGCCGCGCCGGCGGCCGCGCCGGCGGCCGGCGACGACACCGAGTGGCCGACCTGGGGCAACGATCCCGGCGGCAGCCGCTACGCGCCCCTCGACCAGATCGACCGTGACAACGTCGAAGGCCTCGAGGTCGCCTGGACCTACCGTACCGGCGACCATGGCGAGGGCTTCCCGAGCCGCCACCGCCGGGCCTTCGAGGCGACGCCCATCCTGCTGGACGGCGTGCTCTACCTGAGCACCCCCTACGGTCAGGTCCACGCCGTGGACGCGGCGAGCGGCAAGGGGCTGTGGCGCTACGACGCGGCCCTGCCCCGGGACCGGCACTACTCCGAGAACACCTCCCGGGGCGTGAGCGCCTGGCGCGATCCCGACGCTCCGGCCGGGGCGCCCTGTGCCCTGCGGATCCTGTTCGGCACCCTCGACGCCCGGCTCATCGCCCTGGACGCCGCCACCGGCACGCCCTGCCCGGCGTTCGGCGACGGCGGCGCCGTCGATCTCAACGAAGGCGTCCGGCCCCGGGACCCGGGCGGCTACCTGGTGTCCTCGCCGCCGGTGCTGTGGCGGAACCTGGTGATCACCGGCTCCGCGGTGGGCGACAACCGGGCCGTGGACGTGGAGCTCGGCATCGTCCGCGCCTTCGACGCCCGCAGCGGCGCGCTGGTGTGGTCCTGGGATCCGATCCCGCGCCGGCCGGATCAGCCCCACTACGCGGAGTGGGGCGAGGCCGCGGCGCGCCGGACCGGCGCGGCCAACGCCTGGTCGGTGCTGTCGGTGGACGTCGAGCGGGGCCTGGTGTTCGTGCCGGTGGGCTCGGCGAGCCCGGACTTCTACGGCGGCGAGCGGCCCGGCGACAACCGCCACGCCAACTCGCTGGTGGCGCTGGACGCCGCGTCCGGCCGGGTAGCGTGGGCGCAGCAGCTCGTTCACCACGACGTCTGGGACTACGACGTGCCGGCCCAGCCGGTGCTGACCACCCTGGTCCGCGCTGGGCGGGAGATTCCCGCCGTGGTGCAGGCTACCAAGACCGCCCAGCTCTACGTGTTCCACCGGGAGACCGGGGAGCCGCTGTTCGACGTGGAGGAGCGGCCGGTGCCCCAGGGCGGCGTCGCCGGCGAGCGGCTGTCGCCGACCCAGCCGTTCTCGACGCTGCCGCCCCTGGCGGACCTCGGCCCGCTCGGCGCCGACGACGCCTGGGGGTTCACGTTCTGGGACCGAGGCCACTGCGCCGAGCAGTTCGAGCGCTACCGCTCCGAGGGCATCTACACGCCGCCGTCCCTGGAAGGCACGGTCATGTGGCCCGGCTACTCCGGCGGCGCCAACTGGGGCAGCGTGTCCGTCGACCCCGGACGTCAGCTCGTCATCGCCAACACCAATCATCTGCCGTTCGTGGTGCAGCTCATTCCCCGGGCCGAGCTGGAGGCACGCTACCGGTCCGGGGAGCATCCGGACTCGGAGTTCGCGCGGCAGACCGGTACGCCCTACGGCATGCGCCGGGAGCTCATCACCTCGCCGCTGGGGGTGCCCTGCACGGCGCCGCCCTGGGGCCGGCTCACCGCCGTGGACCTGGCCCGGGGCGAGATCGCCTGGCAGGTGCCGCTCGGCACCTCCCGGGACCTCGCCCCCTGGCCGCTGTGGTTCATCGACGGCGTGCCCAACATGGGCGGTTCCGTGGTCACGGCCGGCGGGCTGGTGTTCATCGGCGCTGCCACCGACGACTTTCTGCGTGCGTTCGACGTGGACACCGGCGCCGAGCTGTGGCGCGGCCGCCTGCCCGCCGGCGGCCAGGCGACGCCGATGACCTACCTGCGGGACGGACGTCAGTACGTGGTGATTGCCGCCGGCGGCCACGGCGGCGCCGGCACCACCCCCGGCGACCATCTGGTCGCCTTCGCGCTGCCGTGACGGACAGCGCCGGCATTCTCGCCTGGCGCCGCGGGGCGGAGGGCGTCGAGCTGTTCCTGGTGCATCCCGGTGGTCCGTTCTGGAAAAACAAGGACGTCCACGGCTGGTCGATTCCCAAGGGCGAGCTCGATGCCGTCGAAGAGGATCTGCTGGCGGCGGCCTGCCGCGAATTCCGGGAGGAGACCGGTCAGTCCGTCGACGAGGCGATCGGGAAGTCCGCGCTGGCGTCCTCCGCGGTGGCGCTGCCGGCGGTACGGCACGGCGGCAAGACCATTCACGCCTTCGCCGTCGAGTGTCCGGCGGGGGGCGGCCCGGATCCCGGGCGGCTGCGCAGCAACGAGTTCGAGCTCGAGTGGCCGCCCCGGTCAGGCCGGCGGCAGCGTTTTCCCGAGGTCGACCGGGCGGCCTGGGTGCCGCTCGACGACGCGCTGGAAAAGCTGCACCGCAACCAGCAGGCGCTGCTCGATCATCTGCGGGCGCTGGTCGGCGGCTGATCCGGGGCGAGTCCGGCGAGCACCGTCTGCAGCATCCAGTCGGGGGGCTCGTTGGCCCGTTCCGGGTGTGCGGCCAGCCAGGCCGCACAGCGCCGCACGACTTCGCCGACCGGGACGCAGGGCGGGGCGGCCAGCTCCGGGTTCCGGGCATGGGCCAGCAGCGTGGCGCAGCGCCAGTCGGTGAGCGCGGCCTGGAGCGCGTTCAGGGAGGCCAGCAGGCTGCCGCCGTCGACCGGGGCGCCGGCGGCGTAGGCGCGGCAGTCGGCGGCCAGGTCGTCGGGGACCGGGTCGGCGGCGGCGCGGGACCGGGGTCGGGGCATGGCGGCCATGTCATGCGCTCCTGGCGGGCTCGAGGGTCGACGGTGCGCCGCCGGGCGGAGGATTTCCGTGCCGGCGGTCACGAATCCGGTGCCGGTTCGCCGTCGGGCGCCGGCTTCGGCTTGAGCAGGTCCCGCAGACCGCGCTTCAGCAGGTCCTTCGCGCTCGGCGGTTCCGACTCGGCCGCGGGCGCGGCGCCGTCGGCCTGGGTCGCGCCATCGGCAGGCGGCGCCGCCGCGGGCTCCTGGGTCTCGCTGCCGCCTAGCTTGTCGAGCAGGGCGTTGCGGGCCCGGTCCCGCACGGTGTCCCGCAGGGTGTTGGTCAGCAGTCCCTTCAGGTCCACGCCGACCTTCGGCCCGCCCAGGGGGCCGGACAGGGACAGGGGAATGCTCACGCCGGCGAGGTCGCCGAGCCGGGCCGCCGCCGGCGTGCCTTCGATCACCCGCGCCTTCAGGTCGTAGTCGAGGGCCAGCTCCAGCAGGTTGATGCCGCCGCTGCCGAGGAGCTGCAGCGCGTCGGTGCGCGCGGTCAGGTCGCTGGTCTGCAGCACGCCGTTCACCATGCGGCCGGTGGCGGCCAGCGCACGGATCGGCGTGCTGTCGGACTCGGGCGGCGGCGGCGCGGCTTCGTTGCGCAGCAGCGCCCGGGCGCGCTCGAGCTGCCAGGTCAGGTTGGCGCCCCGGTAGACGCCGTCGCTCAGGTCCACGGAGACGTCGGCGGCCAGGCCGCGCAGCAGGTCCGTGACGGTGTTGCCGGTGCCGGTGCCGGCGAGCTTCAGGGTCAGCGCCCCGCTCACCAGGTCGGTGGCGAAGAAGCTGTCGAGCACCTGACCGATCTGCACCGCGGACAGGGACTGGTCGAGGGTCAGCGCCGGGGTGGCGCCGGTGGCGTCCACGGTGACGCTGCCCCGGTAGGCGCCGCCGTACAGGGACGCGGTCAGCGGCGCCAGCCGCAGCACGCCGTCGCGGGCCGACACCCGGGCGTCGACGCCGGCGAGGGTCAGGCCGGACACCACCAGCTCGCCGGCGCGCAGCCGGCCGTCCAGCGCCAGCTCGCGGATCGTCTCCACCGGAATCAGCTCGCTCTCTTCCGTGTCCGCCGCGGCCTCGGACTCGGGCGGCAGATAGGCGTCCAGGTCGAGCCGGTCGAGGGTCAGGTCGAAGCGGGCCGCCAGGCTGTCGAGATCGTCGACGCCGGCGGTGCCGGTGAGGGTGGTGCCGTCGAGCTGCCAGCGCATGTCGGTCAGCGCGGCGGCGGCCGGGGTCAGGCGCCAGTCCGCCCGCCCGGCGAAGCGCTGCAGCACGTCCGGGTCCGCCGTCTCCACGGCGGCGTCCAGCGCCGTCAGCAGGGTGCGGGGCGCGATGTCGGTGACGGTCAGGGTACCGGCCAGGGCCGGGGTGTCGCCGGCCACCCGGCCGCGGCCCTCCAGGTTCACGCTGCCGCCCAGGCCACGGGCGGACAGTGCCGTAGACACGTTGCCGTCCCGGGCGGCGAGGGTCAGGTCCACGGCTTCCAGGGTGATTCCGGAAGCGGTCAGCGCGTCGATCCGCAGCCGGCCGTCCAGCGGCATGTCGGCGAGCTCGCCCAGGGGGAGGCGGGTGGTCTCGGCCGGGTCCGCCGGCGCGGCCGGCGCCGCCGTTTCGGCCGGCAGGTAGCTGTCCAGGTCGATGGCGTCGACCGACAGGTCGAAGCGGCTGGCCAGGCTGCCGAAGTCGTCGATGCCGGCGGTTCCGGTCACGCGGGTGTCGTCGATCTGCACGATCAGGCCGGTGACGTTCAGCGACGACGTGCCCAGCGACCAGCGGCCCTGGGCGGAGACCCGGCGCAGCGCGTCCGGGCCCGCGGGCCGGTAGGCGTCGGGATCGAGGCGGGCCAGCAGGTCCGTCAGCGCCGTCTCGGCGAGGGCGAAGTCGCCCTGCAGGTCCACCGTGTCGCCGCCGGCGCTGCCGCTGCCCCCGACCCGCAGCCGGGCGTCGTCGGTGACCAGCGCCAGCGCCAGCCGGTCCACGGTGGCGCTGCCGGCGGCCAGGTCGGCGACCACGGTCTGGACGTCGGCTTCGGCGTCGACCCGCCCCGGCAGATCACTGCCGGTCACGCTCATGGACAGGGTCGGCCGGGACAGGGTGAGTCGGTCGCCGGACATCGCCAGCCCGGACTCGAAGGTGAGATCGGCGACCGTGTAGTCGAGGTCGCTGCCGAGATCCCGGTAGCGGACGCGGCCGTCGCGCAGCACGATGCCTTCCACGCTCAGCCCGATGGGGGCGCCGGTCTCCTCTGCCGGTGTCCCGGCGTCGGTGTCCTCCGCCGCGACCAGGGTCCAGTTGTCCGCGCCGTCGGCGGTGCGCAGCAGGTCCAGGGACAGCCCGGTGAGCGTCACGGTGCCGATCTGCACCTCCCGGCGCGTCAGCAGCGGCCAGAGCTTGACCGACAGGGCCGCCGACTCGAGCCGCGCGAAGCCGGCCTCCGGGAAGCCCTCGGGCGCCGCCAGGGCGGCCTCGCCGAGCGACACGCTGCAGCAGGGCAGCAGGGTCAGGCCCAGGTCGCCCTCCAGCGTGAACGCGCGTCCGGTGGCGTCCTCCACGGCGTCGACGATGTAGGGCCGGTAGTCGTTGGGTTCCACCAGCACGGTGACGGCGACGATCAGCGCGGCGAACAGGGCCACCACGACGGCGATGGCGATGGCGGCCGCTTTCAGGACGGTAGACATGAACGGGTCCGGCTCGTTGGCATGGCGGTCATGTTAGACGAAACCCGCGGCGAGACGGTTCCCCCGAGCTGTGGCAGGATGCGCCGTGTGAAACCTGTCCACCTGTGTCTGGGTCTGGTCCTCGGTCTGATCGCGACGGCGGTCCAGGCGGCGGAATTCCTGCCCGTCGAGGACGAGTGCAACGGCCGTCAGGCGCTGATCCGCGGCCCCATCGAGCCGGGCGACTACGACCGGTTCCTGGATTTCATGGCCCGCCACGTGGCCGGCGGCGATCTGCCCGCGGTGCAGGACCCGGACGTGCTCTGGACCGTAGAGCTCGACAGCCCCGGCGGCGATCTGCACGAGGCCATGCGCATCGGCCGCTTCCTGCGCGACACGCTCGCCACCACCGAGGTGACCTACCGCTACGCCCGCCGTCCCGACGGGGTGCTCGACTACGCCCGGGGTGGCGAGCTGGTGTGCCTCGACGGCGACGACCGCCTCTCCGGCTGCGAGCCGGATCTGGTGGAGGCCGAATGCACCGGCGCCTGCCTGCTGATCTGGCTGAGCGGGTCCACCCGCCATGCCAACGAAGGACGGCTGGGACGGCACGGTCTCGGTGGCGGCGGTGGCTTGGACGACTACCTCGCGGCGCTGGACGTCCCGGCGCCGCAGCGGGCGAGGCTGCTCGACCCCGCGGCCGGCGACGCCTGGCTCGACTGGACCGAGCGCCACGCGCTGGGCGGCCGCGCAGCGGCCCACCAGGCGCTGCTGGCGTCCTGCCCGCCGGCGCTGACCCGGGACGAGTCGTTCCGCTCCGTCGCTGCCGCGGACGCAGCCGAGCGGGATCGCCTGATGGACCGGGCCGAGGCCCACCGCGCCTGCCGTGTCGCCCGG
>MDTD01109662.1_pt1 | contig 13080 bp, 12 predicted proteins | sample 811221 | NCBI WGS metagenome assembly MDTD01 (sample SAMN05326646, study PRJNA326480) | marine metagenome | isolation source: seawater | place: Pacific Ocean: South West | collected 2011 | reverse complement strand
TAATTGCAAAAGTAATTTGTAAAGGAAGAAATAGGACAGAAGCCATCCAAAGAACTCTAAGGTCACTTGATGAATTTGTGCTTGAAGGAATTACTACTACAATCGATTTACATAAAAAAATTCTAAATCATAAAAAATTTATAGACTCTGACTTTGACACAAATTGGCTTGGTAAAGAAAAATTTTATTAGACACTCCTACAATTAACTAATTGTAAATCGTAAATCGCATGATCAAATGGACTTAAACTTGGATCTGAAGCAAATGTCCAACCGTTAAATATAAAAACTTTTTCATTTTGATTTTTTGTTAGATCTTTGACCTGCATATAGGCAACGCTATCAATCTTATTATTAACTCTTACTTTTCCACATTTTAAAATTTTAATTTCAAGTGGGCCAAATTTTTTTATTTCATTTAAATTCACAGTTAACTCTAACGATTTAGCAGTAATTTTATCAAGGCCTATAAGAACTGCTTGAGATGATTGTAAACTTTTAATATCTTTTTTTTCTTTTAAACTTTTATCAGAGCTTAAGTTTTCATTTTCATCTAATTCATCAAAACTTGGTTTTATTTGATCAATATTTATTAATGGTGTGGTAGAAATCTTTTCCTCTGAATATGATAAATTTGAAAAAAAAATATAAAATAATAAAATTAAAAAAACCTTATTTCCAAGTCTCATACTTTTTTTTTAAATGATTTTTAGATATTTTTACTGGGTTAAAACTATTATTTGTACCTGTTTGATTCTCTAAATGATTTTTCTGCCAAGAATATTTTTTTTCTTTGTAATCTGGAATTTTATCAATTGTATGGTGTATCCATAAATACCAATCTGAAGTAATTTTTGTTGCTTCGATATTTTTAGCATAAATTACCCAGCGTTCGTCTTTTTTGCTTTTGTAGTATTTGTTTCCAAATTCATCTGAACCAACAAATTTTCCAAAAAACAATGTTTTAAGAAAAGTTCCAAAAGTTTGTTTGTTCCACCAAGTAAAAAATATTTTAAAAATCATATAATATTTTAATCACACACTTTTAAATTGAATTATTATCTAATAGACACTTTATACAATTAATATATATCTAAATAAAGAGATTCCAGTAATTTTATGAAAAAATATTTAGTTGAAACTTACTATACTTGCACCTTCAAAACTGTTCATAGATTAAATAATCTAGATGATAATGAGCTTTCAAAAATAGATCAGAGAAATGATGGAGAGGTTGAAGTTATAGACGTAAAACTTAATAATAGAAAAACCAAAAAGATTGGTGGAGAAAAAGACAAAAAATTTAATAAGAATAGTGTTAAAAATATATTGACTGACAACATTTCATCTCAAATCAAAAACTCTAAAAATGAAAAAATAGAAAATCCTGCAGGTCAAAAATTAAATAATAATTCGAGATTTAAAATGCCTGATAGGAGAAAAGGATATATTCAAAAGTCACAGATTGGGGATCATAAAGTATATCTGCATACTGGAGAATATGATGATGGAAAAATCGGGGAAATATTTATAGATACTAATAAAGAAGGTGAACTAGTAAAAGCCATGATGAACAATTTTGCAATAGCTATTTCGTTAGGTTTACAGTACGGAGTTCCTTTAGAGGAATACGTAGATGCATTTATAGACACAAAATTTGAACCATCAGGTAATGTTATTGGTAATGATAGAATATTAAGTGCCTCTTCAATACTTGACTATGTTTTTAGAGAACTTGCCATCTCATATTTAGGTAAAGAAGAATTAGCCCATACGCCATCCATAGCAAGTTCAAAAAACATTACTTCAGAAAGTAGTGATGATAAATTTCTTAAAATTGTTAAGAATATTACCTCTAAGGGTTTTGTTAGAAGCAATTATGAGGAGAAATTGGTCGACTTATCAGACGTAAGGATAAATCTCAAAACGAAAAATTAATTTTTTTTAATATCTTTTTTTATACCCAACTCTTTAAGTTGTTTTTCATCTACCTCTGAGGGAGCTTGCATCATTAAATCTTGTGCATTTTGATTCATTGGAAATAATGTCACCTCTCTTATGTTTTCTTTTTCAGCTAATAACATTATAATTCTATCTATACCAGGCGCTATTCCACCATGAGGGGGAGCTCCATAGCTTAAAGCATTGATCATACCACTAAACTTATCATTCACCTCTTTTTTATCGTAACCGGCAATTGAAAATAACTTATACATAAGGTCTGGTATATGATTTCTTATTGCTCCAGAAGATAATTCTATACCATTACATACAATATCATATTGATAAGCTTTTATTTCTAAAGGACTATCAAATTTTAATTCATTAAAATTTCCTTGAGGCATTGAAAATGGGTTATGACTAAATATAATTTTCTTTAAATTTTCATCATACTCATACATTGGATAATCAACAATCCAACAAAAAGAAAATTGATTTTTATTAATAATTTGCAAATCACTTGCAATTTTAGTTCTTGCTAAAGATAAAATTTTTTCTACTTCTTTTTTTTTACCGCACGCTAAAAAAATACTATCCCCTATTTCGGCATTACAATTTTTCATTAATTCTTTTAATGAATTTTCGCTAAAAAATTTACCAACTGGTCCTCTTCCTTTTATTTCTTTCTCTTTTTCAATAGTAAAATAAGCCAATCCAGACGCGCCTTGTTCTTTTGCCCATTTATCAATATTATCAAAAAAACTACGCGGCTTATCTTTTGTGTTTTTCGTGATTATTCCTCTTACAATTGAACCCGCTTTAACTAATTTTTTAAATATTTCAAATGTTACATCTTCTCTTGTAAATAAATTTGTTAACTCGTGTATAATTAGTGGATTTCTTAAATCGGGTTTATCTGTTCCGTATTTCATCATAGCAGATTCATAAGTTATTTTTGGAAATTGCTCACTCATGATTTTTTTTGATGAAAATTTTTTAAACACATTTATCATTAACTTTTCTACTACATTAAATATATCTTCTTGTTCAACAAATGACATTTCTAAATCCAATTGATAAAATTCTCCTGGACTTCTGTCTGCTCTTGCGTCCTCGTCTCTAAAACATGGAGCGATTTGAAAATATTTATCAAATCCTGATACCATAATTAATTGTTTAAATTGTTGTGGAGCTTGTGGTAATGCATAAAATTTACCTGGATTTAATCTACTAGGAACCAAAAAATCTCTAGCTCCCTCAGGACTAGAGGATGTTAATATTGGTGTTTGATATTCTAAAAAACCTAGTTTTAACATTTCTTCCCTTATAAAAGAAATAACTTTTGATCTTAAAATAATATTTTTATGAATCTCTTCTCTTCTCAGATCAATAAACCTATATTTTAATCTTATATCCTCTGGGTAATCTTGCTCGCCAAATACAGGTAAAGGTAATTCTTTTGATTCTGAGAGAACTTCAACAGATTTAATAGAAACTTCAATTTTTCCAGTTTTAAGATCTTGATTTTCTGTATCACCAGATCTTCTAACGACCTTACCGCTAATTTTCAAAACTGACTCTGGCCTGGATTTTTCTATGATGGGAAAAAATTTATTATTATTCTCAATAACACACTGTGTTATTCCATAATGATCTCTAAGATCAACAAATAATAAATTACCATGATCTCTTTTTCTATGTAACCAACCTGAGAGGTGAATTTCTTTATTTATGTCTTTCTCACCTAATTCTGAGCAATTATGTGTTCTATATTTATTCATTGATTTAATGCTTTTTTTATTAAATTAATATTAATTGATTTTCCAGTAGTTAAAGATAATTCGTCTATATCTTTAAGAAATTTAGACATTTTTTCATAAGATCTCTCAACATTCTTGATTATGAATTCAGTTAATTTTGGGTTGAGTTTAATTTGTTTATCAGAAAAATTTTTTGTAATTATTACCCTTAATAATTCATCTGAAGGTAAATCAATTCCGATAAAAATGAAACTATCAATTCTAGACTTTAAATCTACCAATTGAAAATCAATATTTTTAATTGATTGTGTTGAATTAATTAAAATGTATTTATCAAGTAGCTTTGATTGATTCAAAAGAGAGTACAAAACATTTTCATCAATTTTAGAATTAAAATCATCTAATATTAAGCAATCAAAATTTTTTAAATTATCTACTATTTTATTATTTAAATTATTTGCCTTTATTAATTCTATCTTTTTTATTTTTTTTTCTAATATTCTTGAAAGATGAGTTTTTCCAGATCCTTTTTCTCCAAAAATATTTAACCAATTTCCTGGCCAATTAGGCCAACCGTCGATTAACTTGAAAGCAGAAAAATTATTACTCGATACAAAAAAATCTTGCTCAAAATATTTTTTAGAAAAAGGAAATTTAAATGTAAGTTGACTCATCGCTACATTAATTTTATCACCCATTGATCATCGATTAATTGTATATTAATATTTTGATTTTTAAATTGAGTTGATATTTTTTCTAATTTACCCAAATACTTAATTTTAATTATAACATAATCTTTATTAAATTCTGTTACAAAAATATTTTCAATTTGAGCTATCTTTTTAATTCTTGTGTTTAACATAATTAAATTATTTTTTTTATCTAAATTAAATCTTAAATTTAAAAATGATGGAGTTCTTATATCAATAAGATTTTGAGATTTAACTAAATTTGCAATTTCATTTTTAGTTTCTAAAATTATTTGATCGTTAAAATTGATTACATCTAATTTTTTTTGATTAAAAGTAAAATTTTTAAAAATTTTTTTTTCTTGAATTCTTGCTTTAAGATAAATTTTTTTTTGATTAGTTTTATTTTCAATTATTGCTATAGCTATATTTTTTTTTGGATACTCGTTAAACAATATTTTTAAATCTAAATTTGATAAATCATCTCTAGCTTGATTTATATTTTTAATTATTTCAATGTTTTCAAGAGGAAGAATAAATTCGATTAATTCATTAGAAATAATTTTATTCCAATTTTCGTAAAAGTAGTTTTTTGAAAAAATAGAAATTTTATTTCCATTTATTAATATTGGTAAAACGTAAAATTCCTTATCTTGAATATCAGAATAAGATATAGCGCGTTCATAAAATAAATTATGTAACTTATCTTTATCAAACTGGATATTAAAAATTATTTTATTATCACCGATTTCAATATTATTGGACATGTTATAGTATGTTACTAGTCCTTTAATGCTAGATAAATCTAGATTTGAAACTTTTGAGTAATCTTCTTTCACCAAAATTCTTTTAATTAGTAAATCAAAACCTTGTTTAATGGCTTTGTCTGCCATTTGTTTGCTTGAAATATTGCCTTTTTTTTCTACTTCAATATTATTAACATTAAATAAGTTATTATCTGATAAAAGATTTCCAGTTTTTAAAAAAATAATTAAAATAAAAGTTGTTTTAATAAATAATTTCATAAAAAGTTAATTATCAATTTATAAATGAAAAAAGCTGAAAATAATTATAAAAAAAGTGGGGTTAATATTTCACTAGCAAATAAATTAGTCAATCATATATCTCTGTTATCAAAAAAAAATGTCAAAAAAACGAAATCTAATTCTTTTAAAGAAAAAATAGGAGGTTTTGGCTCATTATTTGATATTAGTAATTACAAAATCAAGGATCCTGTTATCGTATCTTGCACAGATGGAGTTGGTACAAAAATTGATCTAGCAAATAAATTTAAAAAATTTGATACAATTGGTATTGATCTAGTAGCTATGTGTGTAAATGATCTGATTGTTCAAGGAGCAAAGCCACTTTTTTTTCTAGACTATATAGCTGTTGGAAAATTAAATTTAACTAAAACAAAAAAAATTATTAAGGGTATTTTTAAAGGCTGTGAAATATCCGATTGTGAATTAATAGGTGGAGAGACTGCCGAAATGCCTGGCATTTATTCTCAAAATAAATTTGATTTAGCAGGATTTAGTGTTGGTCTTGTTTCAAAAAAAAAAATTTTAGGTAAAAAAAAAGTTAATAAAAAGGACATAGTGCTAGCAATACCTTCAAATGGTTTACATTCAAATGGTTTTTCTTTAGTAAGATCAGTTTTAAAAAAAAATAAAATTCCATCAAATTTAAAAAGTGAATTACTTAAACCAACAAAAATTTACTCTAAAGAAGTTTTAATTTTGGCAAATAAAAAGCTTATTAATGCGGCAGCACATATTACTGGTGGTGGATTGGTTGAAAATTTATTGAGATCTATTCGTAAGGATTTATCTTTAAATTTAGATCTTGCTAAAATAAAAATACCAAAAATATTTAAATGGCTTAAAAGTAAAAATATTTCTGATCAAGAAATGCTCCGTACATTTAATTGTGGTGTTGGATTTTGTTTATTGGCTTCAGAAGAAAAAATTACTCAAATAAAAAAAATATTTCCAAAAAATTGTAAACCCTATGAAATCGGTTATATCACTAAGAATAAAAAAAAAGTAAATGTATTCAATTCACTTGAATGGTAAAAAAAAAAACATGTGTCTTTATTTCAGGGCGTGGATCAAATTTAAAAAATCTGATTTTTCACTCAAGAGATAAAAGCTTTCCAGTTAAAATAAGTTTAGTAATAAGCAATAATAAAAATGCCAAAGGTATAAGTTACGCAAAAAAGTTCAATATACCCTATATCATTTTAAATACAAAACACAGAAACAACGATAATAAAATTTTAAAGAATTTAAAAAAATTCAAGATATCATTTATTTGTTTAGCTGGGTATATGAAAATTATTTCAAATAAAATAGTTAAAAAATTTGATAAAAAAATTATTAATATTCATCCATCCTTATTACCTAAATATAAGGGACTAAATACATACACAAAAGTTTTAAAAAATCGTGAAAAAAAAACAGGATGTACTGTTCATTATGTAAATAATAAATTAGATGATGGAGACATAATCGTAAAAAAAATTGTTTATATTAATTCTAATGATAATGAAAATACCTTGAGAAAAAAAACTCAAAAAATGGAATACAAAGCTTTTCCAGAAGCAATAATTAAAATTTTTAGTAATCGTTAATTTTTAAAAAAAAAATCTATTTCTTTTTTAGCGTTTTCAGTTGAATCTGAACCATGAACAGAGTTTTTATCTATAGAGATACCAAATAACTTTCTAATAGTATTTTCCTCTGCATCTTTTGGATTCGTAGCGCCCATTATTTTTCTGTTAGCAGCCACAGCATCATTACCCTCTAAAACCATTACTACTATAGGTCCTGAAGAGAGATACGCGCATAAATCATTATAAAAAGGTTTTGATTGATGAACTCTATAAAATTCAGCTGCTTCATCTTTTGTAACATGTATTTTTTTGCTCTCTTTTATCTTTAAATTATTTTTTAAAAAAATTTTTTTAATTTCATCAATTAAATTTCTTTCTACAGCGTCGGGCTTTATTATAGATAAAGTTTTCTCAACATTACTCATAATATTCCTCTATCAATTCGTTTAATAATTTTACTCCAAAGCCAGTTGCACCTCCTGAATTTAAAGAGCCACCGTATTTAGAAAAAGCCATTCCGGCTATATCCAGATGAGCCCATGGTGTTTTGTTTAAAATAAATCTTTGTAAAAATTGAGCAGCAGTTGTAGATCCAGCTCCACCAACATAATTAATGTTCTGCATGTCTGCATTCTTTGAATTTATAAGTTTATCATAGTTTTTATGAAGTGGCATTCTCCATAATTTTTCTTGAACTCTTTCCCCAGCTTCGATAATTTTTTTTGATAAATCGTCATTGTTTGAAAATAAACCAGCATATTCCGATCCTAAAGAAACAATAATTGCACCTGTCAAAGTAGCCAGGTCAATAATAAATTTTGGTTTAAATTTTTTTTCTGTATAGGTTAATGCATCAGCTAAAACTAGCCTGCCCTCTGCGTCCGTGTTCAAAACTTCTATTGTTTTACCGCTAAAAGATTTTACAATATCACCAGGTCTTTGTGCATTTCCACTTACCATGTTCTCCACAAGTCCTACTACACCTACAGCGTTAACTTTTGCTTTTCTTGTTGCCAAAGTTTTCATTAAGCCAACCACTGCAGCAGAGCCAGCCATATCATAAGTCATATCTTCCATAAACCTTGCTGGTTTTAATGAGTATCCACCAGTATCAAAAGTTACTCCTTTTCCAACAAACGCTAAAGGTTTTGAAAATTTCTTTAAACCATTCCACTCCATAGTTACAAGATAAGATCCTCTTACACTTCCCATTCCTACTCCAAGCAAAGAATGCATGCCCAACTTTTTTAATTTTTTTTTATCGAATATAGTAATTTTCAACCCATCTTTTTTTAGAGAGATTAACCTTTTTGCGTATTCATCAGGATGTAAAACGTTACCCGGTTCAGAAACTAAATCTCTTGTTAAAAAACTTCCGTCTTCTAAAGCTTTAAACCTTAATTGATTTTTAAGTGAGGGTTGATTTTTAGTTCCACTAATATTGATTGAAATATATTTATTATCTTTTTTTGATTTATACTTTTTAAATTCATAAGATTTTAATTTTATACCGTGAAGAAAATGGCCTAAAAAATTGTCATTATCTTCCTTAATAGTGTCCGAGATAACAAGATACTTATTATTTTTTGAATTAGTTATATGTTTGAGAATATCTGCACCTAAATTTTCTTTTTCTGAAATCTTTATATTCTTTTTAATCACTACTAGAAAAATTTTCTTTTTTGAACTAATTTCAAATTCAAATATTTTTTTTTTCTTATCAATGTTTTTTAACAGCTCATTAATATAAGTATATTCAGAGTTTGAAAGATATTTTTTTAATCTTACAATATTTAATTTTTCATCACAGAACAAAATCAAATTATCATTAGATTTGGCTACAGTTTTCTTCGAGTAATTTAGATTTATACGCATTAGTATTAATTATAATTTATGAATTTTGGCAATATATAAGATCAAATAAACAATAATTCAATGAAAATTATGTCAAAATAAAACCATTGATTGAATTTAGCTTCAAGATAATTTAATTATACATAATTTATATGCTTCAAAATAAAATTTATCAAAACTTTCTTATTGAAATTTTAAAGACATTTTTCACCATAATTTTCGGTCTTTCTATAATTTCATTAACTGTAAGAGCGGTTAATTTTTTGGATTTAATTGTTGATAGTGGATACCCGGTATCAATCTATTTTAGATATTCTTTTTTAAATCTTTTTGGGTTAATACCAAAATTTATCCCTTTGGCTTTTTTTTTATCAATTTTATTTTTTATTTTTAAACACATAAATAATAGAGAATTAGATGTTCTGTGGGTGTCTGGGGTAAAAAAAATTAAAATTGTAAATTTATTTTTTATTATATCTTCGATAATTGTTTTAATATATTTATTTTTTTCTATACTGCTTACACCATACGCATTAAATGAATCAAGACAACTTCTTGGTAAAGATAATTTAAATTCTTTTTTACCTACAATTAGAACAAAACAGTTTAGTGACTCGTTTAAAGGTTTTACTTACATTGTTGAAAAAAAAAGAAACAATGAAGTTAAAAATATTTTTTTACATGACAAAGGTAATAACCTTAAAAACCTTACCTCCTCAAAAGATGATACTTTAAATGTGACAATTGTAGCTAAAGAAGGTTTGGTAAATGATAGAGAAATGTTTTTAATTGAAGGACAAATTATATCGTCCAAAAAAAATAATGAAGAAGTTGAAGTTGTAAAATTTGAACAGTTAAAAATTAATTTAAAAAACTTTGTGACTTCAACAATAAAACAGCCAAAATTACAAGAAACTTCTTCTAAAACTCTTTTTAACTGCATTTTTAATTTAAAAGAAGTAGCGAGTTTTTGTAAAAATAAAGAGGCAAAAAAGGAGATTATACCAATATTAATTAGAAGAGCTTCATTGCCTACTTATATACCTGTTATTGCATTAATGTGCTCTTTTTTATTATTAAAGAGTCAAAAAAAATATTTGAATAGAGTTATAATATTTTTGTTAAGTTTTATAATACTAATAATGACTGAATTAGTTATTAGATATACTGGTATAAATTCTTTTTTAAGATTAACGTATATTTTGCTGCCGTTTATTTTGCTCACAACAATTTATATATTTCTTTTATATAAGTTTAAGACTGAATAGTATTTATGAATAAAATTATTCTCAAATATATTTTATCTAATTTTTTTAAGTCATTTTTAATTTTTAGTTTAGTTATTTTCTGTTTTGGCGTTATTCTTAATCTTTTTGAAGAAATTGAATTTTTTAAAAACGTTAATGTTTCAATTATAAAACCTTTAATGTTAACTACACTATTTGTGCCAAGTATGATCCTAAAGTTGCTTCCTTTTATTATTTTTTTCTCAAGTATGTGGTTTATCATTAAAATTAGAAATAATAATGACTTATTAATCATGAAAATTTATGGTCTCTCAAATTTAAAAATATTTTTTATATTGGCATTCACTTCCTTTTTTCTCGGGTGTTTTGTGCTAACGGTTGTAAGTCCAATCACTTCATCGATGGTCAAATATTATGAGGTAACTAAATCTCAACATGCTAAAGATATAGAACATTTAGTGGCTTTTAATAACAATGGAATTTGGATTAAAGAGCCAATATTAAATGGAAGTAGAATTACATCTTCAAACTCAATCGAAGGTACTGAGCTTAAAGATGTTAGTATATTTGAGCTAAGTAATGACCATAAACTAAAAAGAAAAATTTTTTCAAAATCAGTAAATATTAAAAATAAAACTTGGATTTTAAAAGATCTAATTATCTTTAATTCTTCTAATGGTGTCTTTCAAAAACAAAAGCAAAATATTGTCAAGATCAGTTCAATTTACGATTTTGAAAAAATTACAAGCTTATTTAGTAATGCAGATACTATTTCTTTCGTAGATCTTTTGTTTAGCTACAAAGAATTAATAAATATTGGATATAGCGAACAATTCTTGGATCAAAACTTTCATTCAATGCTATCGTTGCCCTTTTTTTTATTTCTAATGACGTCCTTAGCGGTTATTTTAACAATGTATACCAATAAAAGATCTGATAATTATAAAATTATCATCTTAGGATTAATTTTTAGTGTAATAATTTATTATATTAAAGATCTCTCTGTGGCACTGGGTAAAACTGATAGAATTCCATTAGTGCTCTCAATTTGGGCACCAATTTTAGCATTAAGTTTTTTTACTTTTATAGGGGTTTTACAAATAAATGAAAAGTAAAAATTTTATAATCTTTTTTCTTTTATTACTTACAAAAAATATCCAGGCTGAAGATTTAACTATTCAAGCAAAAAATATTACCTTGGATAAAGATGGTATGACTTCAGTATTTAAGGGCGATGTAGTAATTAAATCCAATGAAAAGATTATAAAAAGTAATTATGCTAAGTATAATAAAAAGACTGGGAAAATATTAATTCAAGAAAATATTTTGGCTGAGGATAACAAGGGAAATACTATTGAAGCAGAGAAAGCTGAATATGATGAAAATACTAAAATATTAAAAACTGAAGGCATAACAAAAATTATTACTTCAGAAAAATATGTGCTTAACGGTTCAGACATATTAATAAATAATGAGAAAAAATTTATTTCTTCAGCAGAAGATTCTATTTTAACTGATTTAGATGGAAATAAGATATTTCTTGAAAATTTCGAATATAAAGTAGAAAGCAATATTTTTAAATCAATTGGAAATGTTAAAATTATTGATAATAAAAATAATAATTTAGAGTTTACTCAAATTTATATTGATACTAAAGCAAACGAATTTCTTGGTTCAGATATAAAAGCATACTTAAATGACGAAAACTTTAAGATAAACAAGAAAAATAAACCGCGAGTTTTTTCAAATAGTTTAAAATCTAATAGTCAACAGAGTACCTTTATCAAAAGTATTTTTACATTATGTGATTATAGAGATAACGATAAATGTCCTCCATGGTCTATTCAGTCATCAAAAATGCTTCATGATAATAAAAAAAAAACTATTTATTATGATAATGCGGTAATCAAGGTTTATGATATCCCTATTTTTTTTATTCCTAGGTTTTCGCATCCAGACCCCACTGTTGAAAGGAGATCTGGTTTTCTGCCGCCCACAATTTCTGATACTAAAAATTTAGGAGAAAGTATTTCAATTCCATATTTTTTTAACATCTCTAAAGATAAAAATTTAACTTTAAATAGTAGATTATTTGTTTCAGAAAATCCTCTTTTTACTGGAGAGTATCATCAAGCATTTAAAAATTCATTTATTATGGCAGATTTTGGTTTTACAGAAGGATATAAAAAAACGAGCGCATCAAAACAAAAAGGTGAAAAATCTCATTTTTTTGGAAAATATTCCAAAAGTTTTGTTGGTAATAATAATTCTGAAAATAATTTAGACATTTCAATTCAAGATACATCTAATGATAAATATTTGAAATTGTACAAAATTAAATCAAACTTAGTTAATTATAATAATGAAGTTCTTGAAAACTCAATAAATTTTACACATCAAAAAGACGATATTTTTTTCGGACTTAATGCAAGTGTCTTTGAAACAACTAAAAGTTCTTATGAAGATAAATACGAGTTTATTTTACCAGAAATAACTTTTGATAAAGACCTATTTAATGATGAGAAACTAGGTAGTTTAGACATACAATCGAATTTTAAAGTTAGAAATTATGATACAAATAAACTTGAAAGTTTTTTTGTTAATAACTTAAACTGGGAAAAAGAATACAATTTCATACCAAAAATTAATACTAAACTTCTTGGAAATATAAAAAATATCAACTATGAGACTAAGAATGTATCTTTATATAAAGATGACACCACTAATGAATTGTTTGGAGCGCTAGGTTTTTTATCTGAAATTAATTTAATAAAAACAACTAGTGATAAAGAACATTTTTTGGATCCGAAATTTTTTTTAAGATTGTCTCCCGGCAGCATGCGAAATCAATTAAGTGGGAGTAGGCTTACTCCATTAACTGCTTTTAATATTGATAGAATTGATGATAACAAGAATTTTGAAACAGGAATAAGTGGTACTTTTGGTTTTGATTATAAAATAAGAGAAAAAAAT
>MDTD01072106.1_pt1 | contig 13081 bp, 11 predicted proteins | sample 811221 | NCBI WGS metagenome assembly MDTD01 (sample SAMN05326646, study PRJNA326480) | marine metagenome | isolation source: seawater | place: Pacific Ocean: South West | collected 2011 | reverse complement strand
TCAGAGTCCTTTTTCTCAGTTCTTTTATTCCGTTTAAAGATATTCCACGAAAATGTACCAAGATCGTAAAAAAGGGAAAAAACAATAATATAGCTTAAAAAAGACATGCAGCTATAACCTAAAAAGATCCAAAAGTGTCCAAAGCTTTTTTCAGCTTGTATTATTCCGAATCTATAGAGAGTTAAGGGAACGGATTGTACCAGGAGAAAAATAAGGATGAAAACTTGACTCATTTTTTTTGTTTGAAACACGTAACGAGATTTTTTGTAAAGGAAATAGTAAACTCCGACATTCAAAAGAGTAAAAATTACATAAAACATTAAAACTCTTAACATAGGTTATGGCCTTTTTAGATTTTCAGGTTTCTTCTTAAAAAACACTGTTTTCAAACAGATATTATAATTTCTCTTCAATCATCTCCGCAATTAAGAGTTATTAAATTTAGGAGTAGGCCTGCCCATGAATTTTTAACTGCTCAAGAGGTATAGTAATTTCTTTTTCATTACATAACTCAATAAAAATTTTATGAATTAGCCTCTCTAAAGTAAATCTATAAGGGGCCATCACCCCTTCTGCATCGACTCTTATCCATAATTCAAAAGCATGCTCTCCCTGTGCTTTAAATTCCACCATAAGTTTTTTAATATTCCCTTTGAAAATGTCACTTGAATTTATTCCCTCATCAAAACCTTGTTTGAAAAAAGGCAAAAGTTCTAAAACTCTCTTTTGCAATTGATAATCCAATCTTAAGGTAACTTCTATAAAGTATCCATACGATAAATTTTCTGGAAAGAGAGATAAAAACTGAGGTGTTTGGTAATAAATTTGGCTTCCACCCAACGTTTTAAGTAAAATCTGATCAGGCGTTTGAAGGATAACTTCACCAAATGAGCCATCTTTTAAAGAGATCCAATTTCCTTTTTCTGTTGGAAACATGGACTCATTTTCTGCCATTGGTCTGGATTGATGGTTCATCATATCCTTGGCCCTTACCAGAATGCGGCCTCCTTCCAAAGAGTCATTTGTTAAAGAACAAAGAAAATTTAAGGAATCTACTTTCCAAGGAACGCCCTTGTAATAAACCCTTTCTCCTTCCCTTACCGTTCCAAGATTTAAGATTAACCTCGCCTCGTCTAACAATTCTGGAGCCACTTGTTTAAGAGACCAAAGGATTCCAAAAATAAAAATACAAGCGATTGTAACCAAAAGCCAATCATTTAAAAAATAAAGGCAGAGTATTGAAGCGAATAAAGAAACTGTAAAAGCTATGCCTCCATAAAGGGCCATAAAGGTTTTTTTAAGGAATAAGAACCTGTCTGATAAATCAAATAGTTCAAATAACCTATTTCTACAAATCATGAAGGAATAAAAGAAAATAAAAAGGACGGAGATCGATAAAAAAAGGTTTTTCCCTTTTGTCCCAATAAATTCAGTCAGAACATTGCCAGCTTCATTTATAAACGATGATTTTTTACCATCTATTTTACGAAGAGACCTTTCTGCAAGAGTCAGATCAAATTCCAAATTTCTTTTCTCGGTGAAAAGCATTTCCTTAGATAGGTTTAAAGAATTTTTAAGGTCACCATATTTATCTTTCTTAATTAGCTCCTCAATTTTGAAAATGGCATTTTCTCTTATGAGTATCGCTTTTTTGTACAACTCTATTTGACTCTTATAGAGTTCTATTTTTCGAGGTCTTTCACTGATTCTTCTTAACCCCTCCAAAAGAGGCATTAAAATTTCTTTTATCTGCTTACTTAAGTCTTTCTTAGATTCAAGGTTAGGTTTCTCTCCACGTTCTATAAATACGCCTGTTGCAACTTCAATAAATTGATATTCCTCTATAGATATTTTTCTTTTAAGAACATCAACCTCTTGCTTTAAAACTTTTTCCTCCTCATTACTTAGAGCTTGGCCTTTTAATTTTTCCTTTTTTTCTTTTAAAACTTTCTTGAGCCAAATTTTGTTTAAGTCTATTTTTTGAAGGGACTCAAACTGGCGTTCTGAATTTGAAGTGAGATTTTTTGAATAGAGTGGATCTAGAACAAAAATGCTCAGAAAAATCGTAAATAAGACCTTGTAGATAACTATCTTCATGACCCTATTTTTCGGTTTTTTTACATTGAGCTTAAGAATAGTACATTAAAGTCAATAAAAAATGTATGGTCGAAAGAAAAGGGTCATACATTCTCGTTAAGTCTTAGTCATAAAAGGCACAAAGGACTAATCTTTATCTCTTCTCCATCGATCCCAGACCCTTTTCCGGTCCCATTTTTTGAGGTGCTTCTTATAAAGAGGTCCCCAATTTTTACCATCATGACTGAGGGATACGGTGACTGTAACCCTTGAATTCCTCAAAAATAGATGCTTTGAAATAATACCCTCAAGGCCCTCTCCAGATGCCCCTTTTTCGAAAGATAAAATATTCTTTCCCCTTTCAATTAAGCCTTCATTATTTTTAAAAATGGATTTGAATAGGTTTTTTCTGGCCCTAAAAGGAGGATTCTTATCTATTTGGATAAAGTAGTATTTAGGTTTTTTATCAGTCTTAAAAGCGATGGCCACCTTCTCTTTACCAACACGGCCAACCTTGAAGTTACTTAAAACTGAACCATAATCGATATTTGTTTTATAAGGTTTCTCAAAATTAACTCGGTCCTCAAGGGTATAATCAATCGGATCCTGATCCGTGAAACCTGGGTCTGTAAAGGTAAAATTGCCAAAGCTTTTTTCATTACTTCCTTTCACAGAAAGCAGATAACGTTCGTTTTTCATACTCTCTTTAAGGACCCTTATAAACTCAAAGCCGTAACTAAAGGTTTTAAAGAGCTCTCCAAAGAGCTTTGAAAGCTCTTTATTATCTTTTGCGTTACTTAGCTTCGCCCAATAAGTCTGGAAGCGCTTAGCAGCAAAAAGGTTTCCGCCCTCCCTAACATGAACGCCCATTATAACGGTCGGTCCGTATATAATTGAAGCTGGTAAAAACTTTAAAGCATACTTGGCTCTGTCTCCTTGAGTTAACCAGCTGCCTTCCTTAACTCTAAAAGCCCCTTCTAAAACCCGCCACATCTCATCTTTTGGGAAATGGATAAACGTCTTTAGTTGGTTTAAAGTGAAGGCCATTTTGTAATGAAATGATGAGTGACCATAATTTATAGACTTATTACTCCTCATGCACAAATTTCTTAAGACGGATTTTTTACCTTCAGGGATTCTACTTAAACGCTTCATCATTTTTTTGGAACAGACTTTTCGAGGCCCATGAACCGGAAACGACGGGAACTTGTATCTGTCTCCAACAATGTTTTGCATTTTATCAACGTATCGTCTTAATTCAGTCCCTGAGGAACGGTTGTCCCAGATATGACCATTCACCCTTAAAGTTAGTGGATCTCCTAATGAACTTCCGGCTTTTTGAAAAGTTGTTATAAAAGACTGCCCTTGATCCTCACCAATTCCAAAAATAGAACGGTAACCCTTGCTATTGGAACTATAGGCCCTAAAAAACTCCGTTTTGCCGTCTGGTAAGGTTAATTCAACTCTACTGACTTTGTTTGTAGAGGAATTATAGCGACTAAATATAGGGCCCAAATTTAATGACAAGCGGGAGTGAGAACCAGTCGTTGTAGATTTTTTAGTGAAAGTCTTTTCAACTCCCCTTTCTTGGATCATCAACTCTTCCGCCCTTTTAAAGTTACCCGTTGAAGCCTTTAAATAGGCTTCCAAAGCATCAGGCTCATTTAAGTTGAATCGGTACCCTACATCAAACTGCTTCATCCATTCTTTCTTTGCGTTAATTTGAAAGGGAACAACGCGAAGACCGAGTTTATCAAGGAGAAAAACTCCTTGAAAAGGAGTGTAATAATCACTCATCCCACCAACATTTGATGAGATACCTGCGGACTTTAAGCGAGTTACCTTAACCTGAACCTTTTGTTCTTTCTCCTTCATTACAGAAATTCTATAATCTCCGTAGAGAAAAGTTGTCAAAGAAGCCGCAAGGTTGACCCCACCAACATTTGGTATCTTAGGAGTTTTCCACCCTACATGACCTGAGAGGGCCAGGTGACCAGACAAGGTGTAGCTATGAATCTCACCTGGAGCCATTTCAAGAACCCTCTTTTTTGTAAAAGGCAATTTGAATGGGTGCGTTAATAGGTTCCATACCTTTGAGTAGCGCGCTTTGCTTAAGGGATTATCATCGAAAAAGTCCTTTAACTTATTTTTTCTTGCTGAGTCTTCATTTTTTACAAGGCCGGTTTTTTTTCCTTCCCTCATTAGCTTTTTGGCATTTTTATTTAACTCAGAAATGCTTTCTATCCTGTTAATCTCACCAGAATTAACCTGACGAAAATGAGCTATCTTGGTATTTAAATTGAGATTAAGAGATATCCCATAATTACCTCCATTAAATTTGTAAGAGTGAAGAGGAATGCCTAGAGGTAAGTACATTGAATCAACGACCGTATACTTATTATCAGGTGTCTTGTTGTTATAAACTCTTCTTTGGGCCCTAAAGCTAATTCTTGCTCTTTCGGGATACAACCACTGATTGAAAAAAGTGTTGTCGTCAAGCTGGTTCCAGATAAAATTGGTGATGTCATTACGAAAACCATCCCACCTATTGTCATCTTCACCGGCAGGAATCGTGTCCCAATCCAGAACCTCTTGTCCCATTCCGCCCTGTATAGAAAAGGCAATCAGACCAAATAACAACATTTTTTTGATTTTTTTTAAGTAATATGTTCCTCGCATAGAAATCCCTTTCATCGCTCCCCTACCTTTTTGGGCAATAAAAATGCTAGAACAATATACAAGGGATATTATTTATGAGCAATTTATTATTGTAAAACTGACGAGAAAAACACAAATGATCTCTATTAAGAAGGATAAAGACCACTTTTTACTAGAGTTTCTTTGACTTTTTTCTCTACTGTTTCCACCTCAAAAGGTTTTGCAATATAATTAGAAGCACCTTCCTTGAAGGCAAGACGAACCTGATCTTCAAAGACTTCACAAGTAATCATGATAAAAGGTAACTCTTGTATACCATCAATCCCAGAGCTTCTAATTTTTTTTAAAAGATCTAGGCCTGATTCCGGCATATTCCAATCACAAAGAAGAAGGCCATAGGGCTTCCCTACTAAATGGGCCTGCTCTACTTTTTCCCAACCATCACCTCCGTTGTGACAAGTATCGATGTTGGATAGACCCATTCTAATTAGTATTTTTTTAACCAAAAGGCATATCGGCGGCATATCATCAATCATCAAAACCCTGATCTTATCATCAAAAACCATTATTTATTCCTAGAAAAGTCAGTTCAAAAATCCAGCCCTATCCAATTATGCCATAAATCAGTCTTTTTTCTCCTAGCCTTCTAATAACTTCCACTAAAAACTTCTAACTTAAATAATCATTGTTGGATAAATACTTGAATTAAGGATTAATATCTCTTCAAAAATTTCCGATAATTGTTTGATATTATTGGTCATTACGGGGTCAAATTTAATAAAAAAATGAAACAGTTTTTTAACTCAAAGCTTTTTTATTCTTTTTTTGCCTTAGCATTTCTTTTAACTTTGGCTTCGAAGCTTTACTCTTCAAGTTATGGAGGTCATTCATTCTCATCAATCAATTACTTAGAAGATCAAACCAGCTCTCTTGACGTTACAGAAGTTGTTAATAAAATAAACAGAGATCCATCCATTTTTAAAGCAACAAAAAACAAAAATAATTTTGGTTATTCAAAGTCAACCTTTTGGTTGAAAGCAACATTGCACCCTAACTTAAAATCCAAAGACTCGCTTTTTCTTTCAGTTAACCCCCCTTTGCTTGATACAATAGAACTTTATTCGCTTGATGATAATCTCCAGATCATTAAAAAAGTTATAACAGGAGACCTCCATCCTTTTAATCAAAGGGAAATCCCTTACCGAAGGTTTCTTTTCAAAATAACTCCGAAGAATACCAAATCCTTACTTATTAAATTAAAGTCGACAAGTTACATACCTATAAACCTCACCATTTTGGACCAAAAGGAGTTTATCAATAATGAAATCAGAGAGTCACTCCTCTTTGGTATTTTTATAGGTGTTTCTCTCCTTCTGATACTTATCCACCTCTCTATTTTCTTCTTTAGAAAGGAAATGGACTCTTTATATTATTCTGTTTTTATTTTATGCTTTAATTTAATTACACTATCCACATCAGGCTTCGGCTTTCAAGTTTTATACCCAAACCTACCTGAGTTTAACCAGGCAGCGCACGTTTGGTTCGCTGCCTTAACAAACTTATCAATTGTTCCATTTCAAAATATGTTTTTCAGTGTTGATAGAACAGAAAAGTTTCACAAAATTAGAGAATTTTTCGTTATTTTGTGGGTTATACCTTTGGCCCTGACCTTTATCCAAAGATACGAAATGATGCGAATTATCAGTCAGATTCTAATTTTAAGCAATTTTACACTTTTCTGCCTCTTGATAAAAAAGTACTGGAAAATAAAAATAAAGGAATCAAGAATTTCATCTCTCGCATTCGGATGTCTCATAATAGGTGGAGTCTCGCAAATTTTATATATCCATGGAATAGCTCCTCAAAACTTTTTATTCTACAATAGTTATATTCTTGGCGGATTACTTCAAATGATTATTTTTTCTCTTGGACTTGCACTTAAACTGAAAGAAGTGCAGGATGCGAGCTTAAAAAACAAATCACGTCTTATTGAGATCAATCAAAAAATTAACCAAGTCTTAAAACTTGAAGTTTCAAAGAAAGCTGAAGCGCTCGAAAAGAAAAACCAAAGACTAAAAGAATATGACTTTATTGTTGCACACGATTTAAAAAATCCTCTTGGGGCGATCCTTTCCTATACTGAGATATTTGATTTGAAAGATACAGAAGACCCGGAAAAAACAAGAAGAATTATAAATAATATAAGAAGCATTGCTTTCAGGGCTATCGACTTGATTGATGGACTTTTAAAAGTTGTTACTTCCGGTACTCTTGAGTTAAGAAAGCACTCTATCGAACTCTTAATTAAATGGGCAGCATCGCAGCTTACAACAAAAATAAATGAAACAAACGCAAAAATAAAACAGGACCTCGCTATTTTAAGTTTTTTTTGCGATGACGTTTCCATGGAACAAATATTTGCTAACATCATAGAAAATTCGATTAAATATAAAAGTCACGACAAAGAGCCAGAAATAATAATTAAATCATGGGAAGAGAATCAAAGAGTTTATATCTCTTTTAAAGACAATGGGATCGGCATCCCTGAACATATAAAATCAAATGTCTTTTCCAAGGACTTTAGAGGTGAAGACTTTAAAAACTCTAACATAGATGGGTATGGTTTAGGACTTTACCATGTAAAAAACCTTGTCAAAGAAAACAAAGGCGAAATTGAAATCACCGATACAAAAGAAAACCATGGGACAACTATAACTCTTTCCTTTTTAAAAGACCCATCATAGTAACATTTTTTTCCACTTATTTTTTTGTAAAAAGTTTGATCAGGGAATTATAATTTGAAAATTAAATCCTCGAATTCTTCACCATATTCAGCATTTTCTAACAATTCAAAGAACGATTCCTGATCGTAAATTTCAATTGTAATTTTACACGTTATACTGAAATTCTTAAAGCAAATATCCCATGAATCCTCAATAAGCCTTATACTATCCGTTGTAGAATCAACCATTAAGAAAATACTATCTTGCGCCCTTGTTAACATGGGAAGACTTAAATTAGATAACTTATCATGGCCTTTGGCCAAAATCATTTTAATCCCACCTGCAGTAAGGTTACAAAACTCCTTCATAAAATCCACAACATCGTCAGGTGAGTTTAAAGGTTCCTCCACTTCTTCCAGTTTTTCACCTATCAAAAACTTATTGGCAATGTCGTGTGTAAAATAAGCTTGAAAATTAAAACGAAGAGAGGATGATTCTGCCATAACAAAGGTTAACTTTTTTCCGACATTTTGGTCAGCAGTTGGTTCACCAATAAAAAAGTCTCTATTTTTCAATCCTTTTATTTTGGTATATTTTCCTAAACGATCTAAACTTATTTTTCTAACACTATCTTTGAAACCTTTTATCATCTGAAGTTTTTTAATTTGCCTCTTCATGGCATCATCAAAGATTGAAAGGAATTCTTTTTTTGAGAAAGTTGAAATTCTATTTGGTATTTTTTTTAAGATTTCGATGACTTTTAAAGTTAGACCATCACTTATACCCTGATTGTGGGCCTTATCAATAATATGTTCTATTTCCAAAGCATATGAAGACAGTTCCTCTTCCTTTAGATTATCCATGTAGGAGGTCGCTTCATAAACAAATTTGTTTTTTTTCTTTACAACCATTAAGTTTCTTTTAGTTTTCTGAACCCAATTTTTCTATTGTTACTCTATAAACAATTCCCTGATCAGAATAAGTTCCTCTATAAATGACCTCTGCCTTGTCTTTTTTTGTTATACCAAAAAATAACTCATCTAAGGAAAGGTGTAAATAAGATGCAAGGGCCTTAACGTATTTCATACTTGATGTAGAAGGCTTAATACCATTCATCCAATTATGGAGTGTGGTTACTGGTACCTTGCATTCTTTGGCCAGCGAACTTGCACTCATATTTCTTTTTTGAAGTTCTTTAACGATGACCTTGCCGAGAGAGATTTCACCCTCATGTGTAAATTCAAAATCCTCTTCAAAGTCCTCTTCAATTTCCTTTTTCATTAAAAACCTTTTTTCTTTGAAGAAATTAAACAAGAGTATTACGAACACTTAGTCGGTAAGATTTAAATAATAGTTTAGGTGTTTCGTAGAAAATTATAAATAGCGTTTTAGTAAATTAAAAAATTTTAATATACAGAAAATTAAAAGCTATTTGAATTTTGACCTCAATAAATTTTAAAGGCTTGGAGATTGAGTTAACTTTACTTTAAGGTTTTCTATAGATTTTTCAACTGCCTTAGTAAGTAAAATTCTGGCCCTTGAAATGGCCGTTCCTAAATCGACCCCCAAAACAAAGAAATCTAACATTTCTAAATTTTCTGGCCAATCAACGGTTGCATGAAAAACGATTGTTCTGTCTTTACTTATGAATAACTGAACAATAAAATCATCAAATTTGAAATTCCAAAATTTATCTTTAAATAAACCAACCTCGTCTAATGACTCCATAAGGTTGAAAAGTGAAGCTTCTTTAAAAACAAACTCGCCTATTATTGAAAAGCCTACAACTTCCTGTCCTTTACCTTTTATCTCATCGACTTCATAAAGGCTTTTTATATAAGTACCCTCAAGACCTTCCTTAAAGTTTTTAACAGCTAGCTTTTCCATAAATCGGTTCAATTGAGCCTCTCATTTCAAATGTTTGATGGTCTGGTCCTTTGGCTTTTTCCTAAACCTTATTTTTTCGCCCAAACCAAAAACGAGACTATCTTTTTCTTCCTCTTTGGGCCTTATTAAAAGGAGCCTTGAGTAATCTTTTTACTCTTAAATAAAGCTTATTTATTTTTTATAGGATAATTTTATCTCTTAATTTAAAGATTATTTATTTATAGTGCCAAGACGCCAATAGTTTTAACTAAATATAAGTGAAGTGAGAATCTTAGAATGAAAGATTAAGGGCCAATCCATTTTTTATAGGAATAAGTCTCGCTTTATTCCAAAATTTTTTTTCAGAAACCAACTCATTATAAAATATTCTCCTATAGACCGCCCTCTTTTTTGAAGCCAGTGTTGGAACAGAGGACCTTTGAGACTCAAAAATAAGTGTCCCCATTAAGAAGTGAATAATTCCACCCATAGGCCTTTCATCACCAAGCCAAACTGCTATTCCTCCAAGAGTATTGATTAAAAGTCCTGTTATTCGGCGATTCCAGCTCTTTATACTCACCTCTCTTTTGTAAGCATTCTCTAAAATTGCTTCCCCTAACTTTAACTTTTTATGACCTTCAGGGAGCTCATTGAAAAGGGCCAAATCCATTTTGGGATAGAAGCGGTTGAAAAGCATATCCCAAGCGCCAAAAGTACTTTGAATAGTGATTAAACCACTCGTAAAGCTTGTAGACCTGTCTCCTGAAGTAAAATGAACCGCCAAACCACCAATGGCAAGACTTGAATAAATGGCCGTATAACTTCTTTCCCACCTTACTGTTTTTGATGAAATTAAAAAGCCCTTTCTTGTCGCTTGAGCAAATGTATTTTCCAAGAATTTTAATTGTCTAGAAAGCTTGGCCCCTCCCATATCATCAAATGATAAAGCAGGTTTAAAAGAAAAAGTAAGGATTAAACTTATAAAAAGTTTTAAAAAAAAAGCTGCCATTTTTCTTCTTTCAATCACAAGCCCATCTCCTCTTCCCTCGCCAAAAAATGTAAGGAAAGGCCCTAAAAGACCTTTCGGAGTTTTATTTTTAACTTTAAATAGGGTTAAGAGAAAAGGTTGAATACAATAATCGGATAACAACTTTCAAAGATTGACTGTTTCCATTGCCTAAGTCGAGTTGATTGGTGGTCTTTTATTTTAGAAACCACTCAAGATCAATAACCAAGGGATCATGATCTGATAAGGGTTTTTTCTTAGAGTCATAGAAGTCAAATTTATAAGGTAAAAAGAGTTCTTTTAGATCTAAGCCGACATCTGTTCCATCACGAAAAGTAAACCGATCTAAAACCCCTTGCTTCTCTTGGCTACAAACTAAATCTTTACACATATACCGCATATTATTTCTTGCTAAAAAAAGGTGGAACACAAACTGATCATCTTCATCATCGTGAAGAAGGTTCCAGTCTCCGGCCACAATAACCGCACGCCCTTTTGACTTTTCTTCTATTGTTTGACTTAAAAACTTAAATTGCTGAAAGCGTGCCTTTTTATCACTTTTACTTCGACCAGCATCAGCGTGGACATTATAAATATCTACGAAAAGCCCTGGAGAAACTTCATGACGGGAAAAAGTAAAGCCCTTCTTGGCCAAACAGTCTGAGTCATTCCTCAAAACACCCGAACAAGTTGGCCAAGAGAAAGTTTCAAAATGATGAAACGGCTTTTTTGAAAGACGCATTAAACCATTCCCAAGGACTCCTCTAAAATCTGACTTTTGCCAAAAAGGAAAGCTAACAGCTTCCATAAGAAGGGAATGATAACTGAAGTTTTCCTGAAGGAGAGCGATATCAAATCTATTGATTTTTTCACCAATAGTCCGCATATTCTTTCTGTTTCTTAAGGGAGAAATGACATTGTGAATACCTGCCACGTTATAGCTAAGGATCGTAAGGGTTCCTCTATTTTCATACTGATAAGAAAAAGATGTGCCACTAAAAAGAAAACAAAAACTGCAAAAAACAACAGAAAACTTAATAAAGCTCTTCATAAAAATTGACATCCTTTTTAACATGAAGGCGCATAATTAACCGCTATTTCCTATCTAACAAGACGCATAACGCCATAATTTGAAATCATGATAAAATATATTCGCTAAAATCATTATAAACTGCAAAGTTTGACTAAAATACGAGGTACTTCATGGAAAAGAAACTAACTTCCAGAAAAAACTATGTCATGGGGCTTTCACTACTCGGCTTTTTTGGGAGTTTAACAACATTTTTCCTACTCCAACATGAGCCAGAAAAGGAAAATTCAAGCCTCACTCAGAAAGAACCAAAGCGAGTCGTAGGAAGTAAAAAACTTACTTTGACTCCGAAAGTGAAAAAAACTACGAATAAGGCTCCCTCCAAAAGCCTCTATGTCCCACCCGAAACTTTTATTGGCAACCAGAAGCTAAACTTTGAATTCATTAAAAAGGAAATAAAGGCCCAAAAAAAAGAAAAAAAAACCTATGATACCAAAGACTTTAAAAGAAAAGAGAAAGACCATAAAAATGTTTTTCTTTCTCTCCTAAAAACCAAATAAAAAAAGCTTTTCAAAAGTTTATGGAAAGGCCCTTTTCCTTCCGGTGATTTTCCCGTAATCTCACCCTCCTTATAGGATTTTTGGATTGGCCGCATTGGGGACTCTATGAAACGAAAAATCTATCACGCTGTTATATACATCATTTTAAGAACACTCTACGCAACGTACCGGCTTCGCTTTACAGGTCTTGAGAACTTAAAAAAGGCCCAGGAGGAACACCCTCAAGGAAGCGTTATCTTTGCTTTGTGGCATGAACATTTCCTCGCTGGTATCTTTAGCATTAAAATTTTCAAGCCTTGTGCCATGGTTAGCCCCTCAAAAGATGGAGAAATTGTGGCCCGCTTCGTTAAAAAGTTGGGATATACCGTAGCAAGAGGAAGCTCAAGCCGTGGAGGTAAGCATGCTAAAAATGATGCCATTAATGCCCTCGACAAAGGCACAATTGCTGCCATAACTGTTGATGGCCCCAAAGGACCTCGAAACAAAGCTAAGCCTGGAATTGTAAACCTTTCAAAAATCTCCGGGGCACCTATTATTCCTATTTCACCTATTACTGAAAGTCCAAAAATTTTTGAAAAATCATGGGATCAAAATAAATTCCCTAAACCTTTTTCAAAAATTGTCCTCCGCTTTGGTGAAGCCGTTCATGTTCCCCAAAGCGCTCAAGGTGAAGCCTTTGACCAATTGAGAGACAAATTAGATGATCAACTTATTCAAACTGAAAAAATCGCCGAAGGTGACTTTAAAGACTGGAAAAAGCTGCCCAGCTCTCCTGGCCTTGGTTTTTAACACTTGCCTATCATGACGCTGCTACCGTTAGGGTGGTTGTAATAAGAACAGCTCCCATTACTACCAAGTGACCCTCCTGGTGTCCTTTTAAGCCAACCCTTACCAACTTGACCATTCATCATTGATTTCAAATTAAAGAGCGTAGGTCCCCCTTCAAATCCGCCGTATCCCATCCCGTTAAGCCAATAACGGCCTGACTTAACAAAACCGAATAGTTTTTTAAGAAAAGCTTTCTCGAGAGGATGAATTTCCCTCCCATTAATAAAAACACCAGAGCCCTCACCAGAAGAGTTTTTTAGGAGAACTCCACCTAATTTTAATCCTGGCAAAATTTGACCGAGCGAGGGCCCACCTTGGAGACCCCAAAGACCGG
>MDTD01115179.1_pt1 | contig 13082 bp, 2 predicted proteins | sample 811221 | NCBI WGS metagenome assembly MDTD01 (sample SAMN05326646, study PRJNA326480) | marine metagenome | isolation source: seawater | place: Pacific Ocean: South West | collected 2011 | reverse complement strand
TTATTAATTTATTTTACTTTATGTATTTTAGGTTCATATATTTTGCCCGGATTTATTAAGAATAAAATAAATTATTCTGGTAAAATTGGTTCATTCTTTAAATATATTACAATCTTTCTGTTAATCTTACCAATTATAATATTCATAGAAATGATAATTATGCCAGAATGTTTTGCTGATAAAATTATGGACCATGCGGGAGATCATACAGCCGTTGGTTCTGGAGTTAATTTCAGATATTACACAAACGTTTACCCTTCATGGAGAGGACCAAGACCACTATTAGGGTTCCTTGAATATATAGCGCATACATTTGGTATGGCTGGAGGAATAGTTGCACCTATGGCATTAACATTAATTATTTACTTTATTTACTTTCATTAATTTAATCAAATAACTTATAAACCCATAATTAGTTATATCATCTTCATCTATATCAAAATCTTCTAAAACAATATCCATCTTTTCGTCAGAAACATCTAAATATTTCTTAAATGTTTCTTTTAATGTTTTTTTGTAATCTATATTTTTATCTTCTTTTACATCGTCTACATCTTCTACATCTTCTACATCTTCTACATCTTCTACATCTTTCTCTACATTTTTATCATTTTCAATTATTTTATTTTTAATATCTAATGTTAATTTATCTATTACTTTATTTTTTTCATCAATTACTTTATAAAGTTCATCTACCAATATTTTATTTTTAATTATTTCTTTTTCAAGATCTTCAAACTTTTTAAGTTTTAATTTTAATTCATCTTTTTCCATTTCTTTTTTAGATACTATTGATTTTAATTCAGATATTTCAGCATCCTTTTCATATACAATATTAACTTTCTGCTTTAAGATTTTATTTTCATCTGTTAAAGATTTCATTAAATTATTTTTATCTTCAAATAGTTGCTTTCCATTTAACAATATATCAGTCTCAAATCTACTTTGAGAAGTATTCACTATTTCTTTATGATTGTTATTTGATTGATAATAACCATCACGAATAAGATTATTAAAAAAATTATCAGACATAATTATAATTATTATTAAATTATATTCAGAATTATACCTTATTTACATCAAACTTTTCAATTTTTTAAGTTTATCATCATTTTTAATGTGAGATTCGTAACTTTCTAATACTTTTTTATGTAAATCCATCTTAACATCTATTGCATTTGTAATTGTATCTATTAATTTTAATATTTTCGCTTGCTCACGCTTTTTACTTTCTAACTCATTTAATTCATTTTCCTTTATCCTTCTTTGCAATTTAATTTTCGCTTTTATCAATTTATCAACTTCCGCGCGATTTTCTTCTAATTTTTGAGTTAATAATATCATTTTTTCATTTCTAATATCTTTCTTTAAATTAAATCTATTTATTAAAGCATCTAATATCTGCTTATATTCTCTATAATTCATAGATTTCTTATTTTTTATAATATTATTGTATAATTCACTTTCTCTATTAACATCATTTCCAACCATTTCATTTTCTTTTATTTTTTGTCCTATTTGATTTTCGTAATTATTAAGAGAGTCTATTAAATCATCTCTATTATTATTTAATTCTTCAATATTTTCTTCTATTCCAAGATTTTTAAATTCATCATCTAACAGCTGTTCATAATCATCATCTGATATATTTCCCCTTTTTTCAAATAATTCACGATATTCTTTAATTTCTTCTGGTGTTATATTTTTATCTCTAATTTTTTTCCTTATTTCATTTTTAATATCATTTTCTTTTTCTTCAATCAAATCATCTAATATCTTATTTTTTAACAAATCAACCTCTTTTTTTTCTTCTTTCGATGTCTCTAATTTTACTTCATCTTTAAGAACATTTAACTCATTTTCTTTATCTTCATTCCTATGATCACGTGTAATATTTTCAGATTCATCTGCATCATTTTTATTCAATTTACCCTTTATCAGAGATTCATAATCATCTATAGGTATTTTACCCTTCACTTCAAACACTTTATTTTCTTTATCTGCACGCTGTTGAGTTATTTCTCCAGTTTTTAACCTATCTTCTATATTTTTTCTTAATTTCTTTTCATCATCTTCTATAATATGTTCTTGTATACCACTCTTAGATATTTTATCATCAAGCATATCTTCATATTTACCATTTGAAACTGACTTTTCTTTAATATTTCTATCTTTTATAATTTCATCTAATTTCTTTTCATAATTATCTGGAGATAAAGGCCTTTCTTTAATATTTCTTTCTTTCATTTTTTCATCTAATTTCTTTTCATAATTATCTCCAGATAAAGGCTTTTCTGTAATATTTCTTTCTTTCATTTTTTCATCTAATTTCTTTTCATAATTATCTGGAGATCTATTTGATTTATTTGTGATATCTCTCTTTTCTCTTTCGGCTTGTGCGTGAGTTATTTCACCCATTGACTCACGCCTTTCAATATCCTCTTTGATTTCATTTTCTTTTTCTCTGATCCGTTCTCTTTGGGGTTTTGAAGATCTATTTGATTTATTTGTAATATCACTCTTTTCTCTTTCGGCTTGTGCGTTAGTTATTTCACCCATTGACTCACGATGTTCAATATCTTTACGGATTTCATTTTCTTTTTCTCTAATCCGTTCTCTCTGGGGTTTTGAAGATCTATTTGATTTATTTGTGATATCACTCTTTTCTTTTTTGGCCTGTTCGTGAGTTATTTCTCCTCTTGATTCGCGCTGATCAATATCTTCTTTAATTTCATTTTCTTTTTCTCTTATCCGTTCTCTCTGAGGTTTTGAAGATATACTATTATATTTATTTTTAAGGATACCTTTCTCTTTTTTGGCCTGTTCGTGAGTTATTTCTCCTCTTGATTCGCGCTGATCAATATCTTCTTTAATTTCATTTTCTTTTTCTCTTATCCGTTCTCTTTGAGGAGTATTTAATTCTTCATATTTCTGATCAAGAATTGTTTCATAATTATCTTTTGATAATTTAGATTTATCTTTAAGAGTTTCCCTATCTTTATCAGCTTTTTGTTTGGTTATTTCCCCTGAATTATATTTATCTGTGATAATATTTTTTAGTTTATCTTCTTTCTTTTTAATTATTTTTCCTTGAATATTACTATCTTTTATTTCTTCATCAAGTATATCTTCGTATTCAGGTTTAGACATATTAGTCTTCTTTTTAAATAAATCCTTCTTCTTTTTAGCAGTTTTATGACTAATTTCCCCCCTTGATTCTTTTTCTTCAATATCTTGTAAGATTTCATCTTCTTTCTCTTTTATTCTTTTATCAAGTTTACTATTTCTTTTTATTTTTTTACTTTCTACCATATTATCACCTTTAATTTCTTTAATCTTACCATCTAATAATTTTTCATAATCATCTTTTGTTAATGTATCTTTTTGATTGAATATTTGTTTTTCTTCATGTTCTTTTAATGGTGTAATTTCTTTATTTCTCATTTTTCTATCAATATCACTTTTAATTAATTCTTCTTTATTTTTAATATCAATATCTTGCTTTTTATCATATTTATCATGTATTTTATCTTCTTTTTCTTTCATATTATTTTTATCTTTCATATATTTTTCTTTATGACTTAATGGTGTTTTATCTGTATTAATTTCATCATTAATTTCTTTATCAGTTTTACCATCTAATTTTGTACCAGATTTATTTATTTTATCTTTTTCCCTCAATTCTGTTTCATCTAAATGCTTTTTATTATCATCTGCCCTTTCTTTCATCTGTTTCAATAATTCATCCATCAATTCTGCAGCTTTAATCAAACTTAATTCATCTTTCTTCGATAATTTAAGATCTTTAACTATAATTTCTAATAATTTAGGATCTTTAATATTTAAAAATGTTTCTGGTGTATAATCATTTTCTTTAAAATAATACAAATATCTATTTAATCCTACATCTTTTAAACATTTTTCAATCAATTTATCACTATCACTTTTATTACTTAACGATTCAAATGGATTCAAATAGCTAAATATAGTTTCTATAATACCTTTATCAGTTTTACTACCATTATATCTTTTAATTTTTGCGTCTATTTTTAAATCTATAGATTTTAACAAATCAGAATATTTTTTCTCTAATTCATAAAATCTTTTATATTTTATTATATTATCAGTTATATATGTCTTTAATTGTAAATATTTAATTGTAGTATTTTCAATATTCATTTCTAATTTATAATTGAGATTTGGATTTTTATATTTATATTCTTTTTTTTCAATTTTATTCAAATTATATATATATAACATTGATTTATAATTTTGTTTTTCATTTGAATCATATAATATATTACTACTATCATTTAAAGTTATATTTATATCTTTTATAGCTTTATTATGATCATCATATTCAGATGCTTTCACATAATTTATTTTAGTATTATCATTCGTAATATTTTCATCATTTCTATTTTTATATTTCGGAGGTAATTTATTTATATAATAATCTGTATGTTCATGAATTTTTCTATCTATATTATATAATATAATTTCCCTTGATTTATTTAATGATGTATTTAAAGACTCAAAATATATTTCATAATAAATATTTAATCCAAATCCATTGTATATAGGTATATTATCTAATTTTTTAAACATGCGATTTGGTTGAATAATTTCTAATATGTGCTTTTCACTTTTATATTTTTTTGCTAAACGAATACTTTTCATATAATCACAGGGAGATCTATGGGATTCTATTAATGGATTTGTGTTTGGATCTAAATTATCAGTTAAATGATGAAATGGACCTATACCACTCACTATCCTATTTCCGGATTTACTTGTAATATATGTGTAAATTGGAACTTCTAATATATAATTAATTGTAGGATATTCTCCAATAAACATTTTCCTTATTTGTTCACCATTATAATTAGAATAATTAATAATATTTTTATTTGCTTTTATAGAATATAAAAATAAATCTAATAATTGAGTATTACATAATATATTCATATAGTTTAATATTGAATCATGTGTATTTCCAACTAACATATTTGTTTCAGAATATTCATAAGTATTATCACAATATATAGTACTTAATGTGTCGTAATGCCTTTTTATCTTTTCTAAAAGCTTTATTAAATATGAATCTGATTCATATATAAAATCTGGGATTTTTAGATTATTCAAATAATTACTAATTATATTTTTATTTGTTAAAATACCATAACCATAATTATAATTATCCAAACTAATACATACATTATTACCCTTATTTGATAAAAACGTAATTGGTAATGTAATCGTATCTATTATATGATCACCAATTATTGATTTTTTATTAATAGTTTGATTTTTAAGTTTGCTTTTAATTCTATTTATAACTCCTGAATTATCTTCCCCTGTTTCATCATTATCTTTAATTGATGATTTATTATCCATTATACATTCTTCATCCCAACAAATATCTAATGGATTCTCAGGATGTTCTCCATTTATTAATCTATATTTACTATAATCTATCCCAAAAATAGTATCATAATCGATTACATTTTCTGCATTTTTTGGAGGATTTATATTTATTACAGATACCGGATTAAATGGCATATTATTTAGACTATATTTAGATTCTTTAGTATAAATTACTGTGGTATCTAATGCAGTGCATTTACTTCGCATTCTATCAGTAGGTAATGTTAATTCCCAAGGAACTTTATTATCTCTTTTTCTTGTTGGAGCCAATGTTGGAGAGTATAGATATTTTCCTATTTTCATCATAGGTGTCTTTATTTCAGATGAATTATTCATATCTTTTACCAAAATCTCTAATTTTCTCTCAAATCTATTCACGTCAAAATAACCAGCGATTGATTTTGATTCATTTATAATATCAGTTTGATCTTCATATTTAGTTTCTTTTTCTTTTGCTTTTTTTTTAAGTTATCATTATTTTCATTAAATAAAACACTGTCATAATAATCTATATATTCTTTATTATAATCATCTAACATTTTATTCATAATCTTTAAAGATACTCCTGGTGTCTCGTCGCCTTTATCCTCATATATATAACCTTTATATATAGTAAAAACATTTTTAAATAGTTGGTTCAAAACACCTTTTACATCAACTCCATAATCTGCTATATTATAACCCTGCATTGTTGCATGATCCAGGTCTGGGTAATGGGCGGGGGCCGGACCTGCCGCGTCCGCGCGACCCGTGTTATTGGCATTATATAAATACAATGACAAAATATCATATCTCTTAGATATATCTTTATCTCCAACATTTTCAAATATATTTTTATAAGATTCATAATCTAAATCATAAATATAAATCATAAATATATCATAATGAACTACAAACATATATTTTAGATATTCGGTAAAATTAGGGAAAGTTTTTTCTAAATATTGTTGAACTTTATCTTTATATAATGAAATTAACTTAACAATTTCTGAAATATATTCTTCGATTTTACTCATTTTTTTATTGTCATAATATCCACAAATATTCCTATACGCATTTATCAAACTCTTATTATTATCAAAAATCTCCTTCATAATTAAGGATGATTCATTAATATTTTCATCTTTATTTTTACTAATATTTTCATAATTAGTTTTTATTTGTATAATTTTTGTTTGTATCATATCAATATCTAAATCTTTTAATATGTTATTTTCATTATCTTTTATCGAGCGTATATCAAGAGGTTCTGATAATTCTTTTTTATAATTATGTATTTTCCAACACAATCTTTCTCTAATTTTAGATGACATAGCAATTGAATGAGATTTATAAGTATCTATAAATGATTTAGTTATTTTTATATTTGGATCAATTATACTATAAGTTATTTTTTTGGCAAGATTCGTTCGGATCGTCGAGTCCTCGCCGGAGATACCATAATATTTTATAAATTTATTAAGCGAATCAATGAAAGTGCTCCAGAAATAAACCGAGTTCCAGCTATCATATTGATCTATATTATTCATAGGAAAATAAAACAATCCAATAATTTCACCAATAAATTGTATTTCTTTTCTTACATATACATATTCTTTTTTTACAGAATCTTCATATTTTTTTTGTGCCTCTGGTGTATAAATTTTATTAACAATAAATTCTGGATCATTGTATTTTTCTTGTCTAATATATTGTTTTTTCAATATAAAATATAATGGAGTAAAATAATTATACCAATTTTTTCTTGGATCTAATATTTTAGTTAAATTATCTTCGCAATTTAAAAATTTATTATCTAAAAAATAATATTCAATAATTTCATTCTCTTTATAATTATCTACATTCATATCATAAAATGGAGTTGCATCTGCTAAAATATTATCATTTTTTTTATAAATATAATATATCTTAGACGCATGTCGATTTAATTCAAAACGTCTATCATCAAAATGATATTCAACAGTTTGATTTAGAAATGTTTCTGGTAATATTATATTTATTAATATAATATAATTAAAAAACCGAATGTTTACTTTGAGGTGTTCATCTTGATTGAGCTTCCGGTCCCTATAAAGAAAATCTGCCAACTCACTTGTAAAATAGAATCTTGATTTGGTTTTATTAAATACGCTTCCCCTGAGATACCCTTCTAAAAATTTTAAATAACTTTTAAATTTTAATTTTGTATAATCTTCCCCAGCCTTCCTTTCAATATCATCTATAATATCTTTATCATTTTTAACATAATTTTGAGTTAATTCATAACCAATATCTAATGTATTAGTTATTCCATTAACAACTAAATCATTTGTTGGAATTAATACATTATATTTAGTATCTATTGAATTTATACTTGACACATTTTTAATATTTAAAGAGGGTATCTTAATTTTACGATTAAGATCTTTTATTGAATTATTGTAATATGTTTCAACTATATTTTCTCCTAATTCATTTACATTATATTTGCTTTTCAAAATATGTTTTGTATATGCTATATCTATTGATTTTATACCTGTTAAATATACAGGTATACTATCTTTATCTGGAGGATATAATATATTTCCATAAACTTCTTTATTAACTTTATTACGTGGTAAATAAATATCAGATAAACCTGAATATAAATATTCTGATGAAACAATCATATTTTTATTATAATTATGTATTATATAATCAGGCGTTTCAATAGATATATCTATTTTATCATAATCACTGAAATCATAATAAACTTTATTTTTTTCGGAATATTCTATAAATGGATTCACAACTATATTTTTATCAGCATTATTTTTATTAATAATATTATATAAATTATTTTCAATTATATCTGGATCATATTTTCCAACTTTATTTAGAACATATGGAAGTAAATATGATTTTTTTAAATCTTCATCAAACGCTATAGGTTTATGATTAGTTACACTTGTAATATATTCGCGGTCGACTTTTATATCATAAGTTTCTATATCTGTTAAATTATTAGAGATTGTTTTTATCATATTTGGATTGTAAAAACCTCTATTTAATGAATAATTACTTCCATTTCCTAAATATATATTATCATCTGTAAGATAACCTGTCCCACAACCCTTGTATGAAGTTAATCTGTATAATATATTATTAAAATTATTATAATAATGATCTCCAAATAAACTTAATTTATAAACATCTGCATTATGATTAAAAATGCTTAAATATTCTAACATGTTATATTTATTATATAATAACATACTATGAATTAATGATGGTTCTATTAATCTCATATCAGGTCTCCTTTTATATCCATATATACTATATTTAGAATTATATCTTTCTATAACATTATCATATATAATTTCGGTTTCTAATGTATCTAATATATCTGTGTCAGATACTATCGATTTATATAAACGAGTTATACCTGCATACATATCCCTACAATCGTTAATATTTAGTGGATCATACATTTCATTATCATGTAAAATATTTGTATGGCCACTTGTATTTGAAAATACTTTATCTATATATTTTTCATCCAAAAAATATTCATAAATATTTAAGTTATCATCAATAATATTTTTTTTACGATTTTCATTTAATGGATAACTTGAGATATAATTATTTTGTTTCAAAAGATATATTAATTTATAAATACAAGAATAAAAATATAAAGAAGATTTCTTGTAAATTAAACAATAATCATCTATAGTTTCGTCAATATCATAATCACTCTTTACACTTCCAGGATATCTGTTAATTAAAGAATATACTACATTTTTTATATCATCATAAGTGAAAAATAATCTAACATTAGGAGCCACATCAGTACTTTTTCTATTCAAAGCATTTATTATTTTATTCTGTGTATCTGTTAAACTATTTCTTTTTAGTTCATCATATAACTTAATAAAATCAGTACTATTTTTCTTTAATTTTAATAATAATAGATCTGTTAATATATTATATTTGTATATTTTTTCATTATTATTAATAAATTTATTCAGTAAATCATTATGACTATCATAATCATTCAGTTTATAATCTAATATTAGATTATCACCATTTATACTTTTTATCTTTTGAAATATATCTTTTTTATCAATTAACTCACTATTTTTCATATATTTTATATATTCTATTATAGATTGCTTATCATTTGTAATAGAACTTATATTCAATAAATATTGTAGTATATGTTTTATATTTTCTTGAAAATTATCTATATAATTAATTAAATTATCATATAATGATGATACATTCATATCAATTCCTCCATTTTTCAAATATATAATATAATGTAATAACAATATATAATCTTGTTTAACATCAAAATTAAATATATATTTTAATGCCTTTATTACTAACAAAGAATATATTAATAATAATTCACTTATATTATTAGTAAAAATCCCATTTACCGTTAGTAAATTACGTATTTTATTATTAATAAAATCATCGCTAATTTTGGGACAATCTCCTGAAATATCAGAAATATCTTCAGAAATGTCTTTTGACGATAAATTAAAATATTTCATCCCAAAATTATCTATATCATTTATTTCACCATTATCTCCTAATATTAAACTCTTATATTTACTTATATCATCTTCTAAGCGAGTAAATGAATCTAATATAATATCATGATGAATATCTATATGCTCTGATATAGATCTATCATCACCTTCCTCAATTTGTATACTTTCATATGATATTTCTTCTGTATCATTTTTAGAGTATTTTAATTCTTTTAAAATATTGCCAACATTGTGAACACGATCACTTTTAATAAACTCTTCATAATCTTTATTCAAAATATCATTTACATTGTCTTTATTCAAACTAATCCTATCTAATTCTGAAATATCATCAGATATATTTATAGAGTTTTCATATGTATATATAAGAGTTTTATCACCCAGATTTTGTCCACCAATATCAATTTTTTTATTAATATCTGTAATATTTTCTAATTTGTAAAAATATTCAGAATAAACTTTTAAAAGAGGCACCCCAGTGTTGTTATTATATGATCTTAATGCTATAATAAATTCATCATACCCTTTAACCGGTTTTAAAAATTTAACCAGCCCTCCGCCGTCCGCGCGCGCCCATTTGCGAGAAATCGAAAAGCAATCATTAATGAAATCATCAAATTTGTCCGTTGCGGAAATATTCCGTATTAATGTATAACATCCATTAATAATTATATTTGTCAATTCATAATTATTTTTATTATTTATATCATAGTAAGGATATTTAGTGAATAGTGCCATATATATTTGTTCATTGATACTTTTAAGACCATCAAAGGAAATATCGCCTATGAAATATGTTTGAATATTAGTTCTTATAATTTTAAAAAAATCATTGTCTTCACGACTCTGGTATCTCACCATTTGTTTTATCATAGCTTCTTTTGAATAATTCCAACTTTTTCCCGGCTCGGGCTTGTCCTCGAACCACTGCGACCTCACCAAAAAAAAAGATATTAAATAAAAATGTTCTACATCATCATCCCCTGCGATTAGTTTATAATTTTTAATAAAGTTTATAATCATCTCTATTATTCGTTCTCCCTGATTTATACCCTTATTGTTCAAATCACCCTGTGGCGCCCCTTTTTTATAATATTTATAATGATATAATATACTATCTAAGTTTGTTGTATCTAAAATAGCCGGACTCATTATATTTTTATAATCAGGTATAGAACTTTTAAACTCACCGTTCTCGGCGATAGTATAACTTATAGCGCATATTTCATAATAATATACCGATTCGATTGGATCTAACTCTTTATTATTTATTTGAATTTTAAGATTAGAACTATAATAATCATCTTTTCCATTAACTATAGGATTTGTATATATATATTTATAAAAACGACCATCCTCATCTTGATAAATATAATCTTTTTTATTATAATTATATAATGCCGGATAAGATCTATAATTACATTGATCATTTCTATTTGTAGTTTTTTTATTTATTGTAATATCTCGCTTTATAGATAGAAGAATATTATATATAGATGTATCATAACTATTATCGATTGTATTAATAAGAGGAGTATCATCTTCGTAAACATATTTTTCTATTAATTTGTTGCTACATAATTGTATAGGGGGTATTTTTTGATGGTCAAATGAAATATAAGATTCATCTACAATATTTCTCAAATATTTTACACCATCTAAAATATCATATGGAGTGCAACCATTTTTCACATCAATTTCATGAGTTTTATAATGTAAACTATTAAAAAATGTATTAAATAATTGCTTAAAATTAATTAGACATTTTCGTTTTGCAGAATCATCATGTTGATATTTTTCACGAAAATCATCTGAAAGAATATTATCATACATAGTTGATATATCATCATGCAAATATTTCAAAAATTCGGTGGATTTTTCTACTTTACTAAGGGTTATATTATCATATTTTTCATCAAATTCATCATCTGATATATCAATACCCCATTCTATTATTTTTTCAATAGTTTTTAACAATGAGACATACACCGGATTATTTAATATTTGAGTATTATTTGGATACATATATTCATATTTCGAAGGTATATAATTTATTATACGGTCTATTTTTGATAGAATATCTGTATTTAAATCACTATCTGTTTTCAAATATATATTTTTAATAATTAATTCTGGTTCATTTATTAGAACATTTCTAATATTATTGTTTATCTCATCGTTTTTAGGTATATTTGTTGTTTCAAAAAATGAACAGTATATTTTATTATCTAATTTAAATGATTTTGATTTTATGAAACGAATATATCCATCATCAAATATTAATAATGGATGAATTTGAGGATATTTTATACCAAATATAGAATCTGGTATAATTAAGGATTCTAAATATATTGGAAAATGATCTTTATTATTATTTTTAAATATTATATCGTACCGAATCCCTCTATACTTTCTCTGTCCACCATGAATCATTTCTCCAAAGCCGTTTTGAAGTAGTGATATACGGATATCATCGCTTCCGCTCATTGGGTTTAATCTATTATTTTGATGTATAACATTAATAAAATTGATATTATGTATAATAATGTCACGCGGGCGCGCGCATTGAGTTTTTAAATAACTTTCATAATTATCAATAGTGTTGTCATCCTCCAACAAATTATCATAATCCTGATTACTAATAATAGGAAAATATAAAGATGGATCATCAGGTTTCTTAACACATAAACTAACTGGAGAAATATTACGTCTGTCCTTCACCACCGGTTTTATATTTGGATAAAATCCCTCATTTTTATAAAATGTATTCCTTAAATTGCAAAAAGTAAACTCATTATCGAATATCTTTCTATCAGAAAATTCTATTATATCCCAACCCTTTATAAAATTATTATTATTATTTGATTTATTCAACACATTCAAGTGATTTTTCATAATTACATTTATATATGAATCTAAATTATTAGAAGATTGTATATCTATATTTTTATAATTACATGTATATGAACCTTGAATATACATTAAATATAATGATAAAATAATTCCATATTGATCAATATTCTCCGGATGTTGATATAAGAGTTGTAAACAATTATCATTTATATGTAAAATATAATTTTTAATTCCTTTAATAAAGAAATATACCTCCTCTGCTCGTTCAGAAAGTCCTTTTAATTT
>MDTD01087779.1_pt1 | contig 13084 bp, 8 predicted proteins | sample 811221 | NCBI WGS metagenome assembly MDTD01 (sample SAMN05326646, study PRJNA326480) | marine metagenome | isolation source: seawater | place: Pacific Ocean: South West | collected 2011 | reverse complement strand
GCAAATGATGAAGTAAAGGGTAGGTTGGTAGAAAATTTGGACTATATTCGAACACAGACCTTAGCTGAAGAAGTTATTTGGCAGGATGAAGCAGGGGCTGTACAAATTGAACTAGACGAAACAACTTCGGTTAAAGTTCAGGTTGTTAAACGATAAAACGCCTTAACTATGGCAGAAATGAGATACTCAGCATCAGACCTTGACGAATTCAAGGATTTAATTGAACAAAAACTAGAACTAGCTAGAGAAGACTTAAAGCAATTACGCTCTTCTATGTCCCACAAAGACGACAACTCAACAGAGGACACTGCGCCAACGTTTAAGATGATGGAGGATGGATCTGAGACTATGAGCAGGGAGGAAACAGCGGCATTAGCTTCACGCCAAGAGAAATTTATCGTAAATCTTGAAAACGCTCTTTTGAGAATTAAGAACAAGACTTACGGTATTTGCAGGGTTACAGGAAAGCTCATCCCTAAGGAAAGGTTGAGGTTAGTTCCTCACGCGACTCTTTCAATTGAGGCCAAGCAAAGACAATAATACCACTCCCATAGCGCTACATAGAAGATGCGTAAACTGATTCTAGGTTGGTTATTGCCGCTGCTATTAGCAGACCAGGCGCTAAAGTTTTACATAAAGCTCAATTTTACCCTAGGCGAGAAAGCGGATTTTATTCCGGGTATTCTCGAACTCCAATTTTTGGAGAACGAGGGTATGGCCTTTGGTTGGGCTTTACCTGGAGCTGCAGGAAAATTGCTCTTAACCTCTTTCAGGATTTTAGCATCTGTTGCAATTGGATTCTACCTCTCAAAGTTGGTTAAGGAGGGCGCGCACAAAGGAATGTTGCGCTGCGTGACTTTGATTTGGGCTGGAGCAATAGGCAACATAATTGATGGCGCTTTCTATGGTCTCATATTCACTCATTCAAGTTGGGCAACGGTTGCTCTTTTCACAACTGAGGGATATGCGCCGCTATTTATGGCAAATGTTGTGGACATGTTCCATTTTGTGGTTTGTTGGCCACAGTGGATGCCTTTTGGACTGGGAGGAGCAGAAATTTTCCCGCCAATTTGGAATATTGCAGACGCAGCAATTTCTATAGGAGTAATATGGATTTTGATCCGCCAGAGGACGTTTTTTGATACCCTAGGTGAGGGAGGCGAGGGCCCAAAGCCCCCAGCCCAAACCAAAAAAGTTCATGTTGGCTCAACATCTATAGGTGGAGATTCCCCACTTCGTATACAATCGATGACAACAACAGATACTTGTGATATTGAAGCAAGCATTGCTCAATCGATTAGCCTCATAAAAGCAGGGTCTGAACTTGTTAGACTAACAGCTCCAAGTATCAAGGATGCTGATGCCCTTGAAGATATTGTGAAAGGCGTAAGAGATGCAGGTTACGACACTCCAATTGTAGCAGATATCCACTTCACACCCAATGCTGCATTTAGGGCAGCTGATTTCGTAGAGAAAATCAGAATAAATCCAGGAAATTTCGCCGACAAAAAGAAATTCATCAATCACGAATACACCGATGAAAGCTATGCAGAAGAGCTAGTCAGAATTCGTGAAAAATTCACTCCTCTTGTTCTCAAGTGTAAGGAATTAGGACGTGCGATGCGTATAGGCACCAACCACGGCTCGCTATCTGACCGCATCACAAGCAGATTTGGGGACACCCCCCTAGGAATGGTAGAAAGCGCTCTCGAATTCATCAGAATTTGTTGTGACAACGACTACCACAGCCTAGTCATTTCAATGAAATCCTCGAACACAAACGTCATGGTCGAGGCATACAGACTCCTCATAGCCCGAATGGAAGAAGAAGGCATGAACTACCCACTTCACCTTGGGGTTACAGAGGCTGGCGACGGCGAGGACGGCAGGGTAAAGTCGGCAATAGGAATTGGCACATTACTAGAAGAAGGCATTGGCGACACGGTTCGCGTTAGTCTAACCGAGGCCCCAGAGGCAGAACTCCCGGTAGCCCGAATCCTAGTTGATAGATACGCAAATCACCAAGGAACTCGCTCGGAACTCAATCCCGCAAAACGCCAAACGATAATTCCAAAAGTTATTTCATCAATAGCTGAAAGAGGCCCCATCACCCATGCTAATTTTATGGGTGCGGGCTATAGATATTCAGTAACAGATGATAAGTGGGCTATTGCTGATCAAGCCGCGGACATCATTTACACAGGGGATAGAGTTGTTGATTTTGCTATACCTGGTACACTAAGAATATTAGTGAATGGTGAGGTTTGGTCTGAAGAGAAAGAGGGTCATGACCCTCTTTGGTCTATTGAACAATATCAAAATCTCTCTGAAGAAGCCAAATCATTAGGCACTCACTACATACTTGTAGAGACATCTGAAGTAAGTAAGCTAAGCGAGTTAAAAAGAGGAGAAAATACGGTGGTGATTTTACACTCAACGAGCGATATGCCAGTTAGTTCATACAGGGACGCGATTGCTAGAATCCCTCGTGGCCAAATCATCCTGCGCAACACAAGACCTGAGGAAATTGAAAAATTCACACTTTACTCAAGCATTGATGTTGGTGCTTTATTAATCGACCGCAAGATTGATGGGGTTTGGCTTGAGGGGGATAATGTAAGTTTGGTTGAGAGAAATAGATTGAGCTTTGGGATTTTGCAAGCGACTAGAGTGCGTATTTCCAAAACTGAATACATTTCCTGTCCGAGCTGTGGAAGAACGCTCTTTGATCTCGAGGAAACAACAGCAAAAATCAGAAAAGCAACAAATCATCTTAAGGGAGTTAAAATTGGAATAATGGGCTGCATAGTTAATGGACCAGGCGAGATGGCAGATGCAGACTTTGGATATGTGGGGACTGGACCAGGGAAAATAACTCTTTACAGAGAAAAGGAGGTAGTTCAGAAAAATATTCCAGAGGTAGACGGAGTAAACGCATTGATCGAATTAATTAAGAGTGACGGTCGTTGGACGGAGCCAAACTCAGAAAATCAATAGATGCATTACCCTACGCTCAAGGCAATAGTCATTGGGGCGATTCCCTATTCTGATTCTAGTAAGATTGTAAAAATCCTCACACCACATGGCGTCTTTCCGTTATTTGTAAGGCTGTCTAAGAAAGGAGGGAATTCTTTTTGGCATCCTTTAGCTTCACTTGAATTAGGCGATGTAAGAAGGAAAAATACGACTTCGCTTGCCACATGTAAAGTAGTAGAAAGAGTTATTCCATCGATAAAAACACAGCAAGATCCTAAGAGAACTGCACTTGCGTTTTTCATTGCTGAAGTTCTGGAAAAATCAATTCAGGAAGGTGCACAGATAGATCGGATTTTCGAAATACTAGAGGAAACAGTGAGCCTCCTAGAAAGTGATGATTACGTTGCCAACCTTCATTTTTACACATTGGCAAGAGTTGTTAATGCACTTGGATTAATGCCAGAAAAGCCGGGAAAAGTAGGAATGAGTCTGCACCTTGAAGATGGTGAATGGTACGATGCAAACCCTCTTTTGACGAAGAACGCTTATTTACTCAAATTCGAACTTGCAGAACAGATGATAAAAATTCCGGGCATGGATTTTGTTGAAATGCGCAACCTAAGCCTAAATCAAAATGACCGTAAGGAGCTTTTGCTGGCTATGGTAATGTTCATTCAACTGCATCACGCGGGATTAAGAGAGATAAAAAGTTATGACGTCTTGGAGACAATATTTGAATAAGCGCCTCCTATTCAAGGGAACAATTATTTGCTGCCTGTTTTTTGCGACATCATCAAAGTTTTTTGCACAAGAATACACATCTGATGTTAGGGTTTTGGTAGGCTCAATACCCATTCCATTTGCAATTTGCACTAATTTAAGTACTAATGAAACTTCTGTTTCTGATGCTAACGGAATATTAAATCTCCCATTTCGAAATCCAACAGATACCTTGGAATTTAGATCATTAGGCTTTGAGACTCGTTTGATAATGCCAAGCGAAAAAATCAAAAGAGAGATCAGACTTAACGAAAACCCAGTAGGAATAGATGCGGTTTTAATCACGTCGAATATTAGCCCAGCTCAAGTCCAAAACGAAGGTTTAAAAGGTATTGAACAACTTGAGGTTGTATCTGTTGTATCATCTAAGCCTCCAGGAAAGTCAACAGATTTACTCATGAACACAGGCCAAGTGATGGTTCAGCAAAGTCAGCAAGGAGGGGGGTCACCGATAATCAGGGGATTTGAAGCAAATAGAATTCTCTTAGTAGTTGACGGTGTTAGAATGAATAATGCAATATATAGATCGGGGCATCTTCAAAATGCAATAACAGTAGATCCAAATTCATTAGAGCGAGTTCAAGTAATAATGGGTCCTAGCTCGGTTAAATACGGTAGCGATGCACTTGGGGGAGTTATTCATTTCCAAACTCACAGACCAAGGTTTAGAAGGGATGATTCAGAAAAGAAATGGGATGGGGATGTCTCACTCCAAACCATGACAAATAATTCTTCAAATATCATTCATGCTAGAATTGAGGGTGGAGCAGAAAAATGGGCAACTCTTTTTTCTGTCAGCGATAGCGAGTTTGGAGATGTTAGAATGGGAGAAAATAGGATGCACGGTGATGATCATTGGGGGTTAATGAATCAATACGTTCAAAGTGAATGGGGAGAAGATGAGGTTATAGAAAATGAAGACCCAAACTTGCAAGTAGGCACTGGTTACGATCAACTTGATCTAATGCATAAATTGAGATTTGCCATCCCAGGTGGAGCTCTTCAAACAAATGTCCAATACAGCACAAGTTCTTTCATAAGTCGATTTGATAGAATTAACGATTTATCAGATGGCAATCCAAAATGGGCTGAGTGGTACTACGGGCCTCAAAATAGATTTCTATCTTCACTCAGTTGGGAACAATTCTTAGGCATTCCTGGATCACTTCACACAACGGTTGCATACCAAAAAATCAAAGAATCTAGACATAGAAGAAAATTAGGTGAGGAATACACTTCTAGTCAATATGAAGACTTAGATGTAATGTCCTTGAATTCTATTTGGAGGTCATCACCAAATAAACGATCGGATTGGGATTTCGAGGTAGGAATAGATGTCCAATGGAACGAAGTAGAGTCAACAGCTGAGTCAACATCAGATACAATTCAAGTTGCAACTAGATATGCAAATGATGGTTCAAAAATGCTCAATCTTGGTGCTTTTGCTTCAGCTAAAAAAACTAAGGGTGCTAAAGTTTTGCACGCTGGAATTAGATACAATTATTCTTCATTAGACGCAAATTTTGATTTAACCCAATCGCCATTTTCAGCTCTAAAATTTAACAATATCAGCATGAGCAATGGAGCCTTGACGGGTAGTTTTGGCTATGAGATTCCTCTTGGAAAAAAACTCCGGAGTACAACATCTCTTTCTAGTGGATTTAGAAATCCAAACATTGACGATGTCACCAAGATCAGGGAAAAGGATGGGTTTCTTCAAATCCCAAATGATGATATAAGTCCAGAATACATTTATTCTTTAGACCAAGGTATAATGTTGACTCCATTTGAAAATGAGGCCTTGCTGAGTATAATAGGGGCAGGGTTTTTTAGCCTTTGGGCTGATGGGATTGCGCCTATTGCAACAACATATGATGGTAGCACAACAACTCCTTATGAGGGAGAGTCTGTCCTTGTTGAAACGAACGTTAATCTTGAAAATGCTCTTGTATTCGGTGTAAGATGTGAGATAAGGTCACAACTAACCAGCCATTTAAATTTTAATGGGGTAGTGAATTATACTGCCGGTCATACAATTATTGGAGGCAGCCCACTAAGTCATATTCCACCACTCTTTGGCCGTGTTGGATTTATGTATGACAAAGGCAAATACAGTATTACAGCTTATTCCCTTTTTAACGGAGCTAAGGATGTGAATCTTTATGGAAATGAGACGACTGATAATTTAGCAGAAGCTCTTCCAAATGGAACCCCTGCTTGGTGGACTTTGAATTTAAATGCTAGTTGTGATCTAAATGAGAATTTTCATATTCAAGGAGGTGTCCAAAACATTTTGGATGTTCATTATAAGCCATTTGCCTCTGGGATTTCTGCTCCAGGTAGAGGCTTTTTCATAGCGATTAACGTAAACTTCTGATTAAATTAGCACATGCTGTTTTCTGACGTTGTAGCCCAATCTTCACTTTCAAAGCGCCTCAGAGAAGGCATAAGATCTGGCAAGGTTGCACACGCACAGCTTTTCGATGGCGCAGAGGGCTCAGGTGCCTTAGCTCTAGCAAGGGCATGCGCTCAATATTTACATTGTACAAACAAAAATGATGATGACTCGTGTGGCACTTGTGATTCATGTGTAGCGCATTCCAAACTTCAGCACCCAGATCTACACTGGTCATTCCCATTTTTCAAAAAGAACAGTTCTGGCAAATCTATTTCTGATCCATTCCAAGCTCCATGGAGAGAAATGATGATGGAAGGAGCGTATATGGGAAGTGCAGAGTGGCTGAAAAAAATTGGAGCTGATAAAAAGCAGTTATTTATCTCTGTTGACGAAGCGCTTGAAATTAACAGAAAGCTAGGGCTAAAGGCATTTCATGGGGGTTATAAAATCTTGATTCTTTGGCTTCCAGAAACCATGAGAGTTGATACCGCTAATAAGCTTTTGAAACTCATCGAGGAGCCTACTGATAAAACGGTTATGTTTTTTGTATCCCAAAACTCAGAACAACTATTAGCTACAATCCTCTCAAGACTTCAAAGAGTAAAAGTTCTAAGACTAAGTGACGAAGCAGCAGCAGAGGGGCTCGCGAAAATTTCTGGCATTTCTCATGAAAATGCTCTTGGGTGGGTTCATGTAACAGAAGGAAATATCACAGCAGCAAATAGGCTAGCAAAATCTGGGACAGAAACTCCTGATTTGGAATTTTTTTCATCTTGGATGAGAGCGTGTTGGGCTAGAGATGCTGAAGCAATGATGCGTCAAACGAATGAGTTTGCAGCTCCAGGGAGAGAAGCCCAAAAGAGATTTCTTACCTACTCTCTTCACATGGTTAGACAGTGCATAATTGGAAATTACGGAGCAACTTCACTTGTACGATTAACTTCAGGAGAAAAGCTATTTCTTTCAAAGTTTTCCAAATTTATTAATCATCAAAACGTAGTAAAAATTTCATCTCTTTTAGAAGCTGCTCATAGAGACATAGTTGGGAATGTTAATTCAAAAATTGTCTTTTTGGACTTAAGTGTTCAGATACATATGCTCTTAAGGAAGGAAGTGGCCTAAAATCTTTATCTTCGTATTTGATGGGATGTAGCAGTTGCAGTAAAGGACCTGATGGACTACCAAAGGGATGCCGTAATAACGGCCGTTGTGGCTCTTGCGGCTGTGGGTCAAAAACTGTTTTTAATTGGCTTGAAGGTATAGCATTGCCAAATGGAGTAAAGTCATTTGATGTTCTTGAGGTTCGCTTTAAAAACAATAGGAAAGGGTTTTTCCGCAGGAGTCCAAGCGACAATTACCATGTTGGTGATATTGTAACTATAAATTTAAACCCTGGAATTGATATAGGTGTTGTTTCACTTACTGGAGAGTTAGTTAGAAGCCAAATGGCATCTAGAAGGGTTAAGGACGATCATGAGATTAAAAAAATCATGCACAAGTCAACCAAAGATGAGATTTCGATATGGCATAAAGCAAGACAAAGAGAGGAACAAACTAGGGCTACCTCCAGAAAAATAATAAAGAAATTAAACTTACCGATGAAGCTTACTGATGTTGAGTTTCAAGGTGATAATAAGAAGGCGACCTTCTTTTATATTGCTGATGAAAGAGTTGATTTCAGGGAGCTTGTAAGGGAACTTGCTGGGGAGTTTGGGATAAGGATAGATATGCGACAGATTGGTGCAAGGCAGGAGGCAGCAAGAGTGGGTGGTATTGGGTCTTGTGGACGGGAACTTTGTTGTTCGGTTTGGCTTTCTGATTTTAGATCAGTATCGACTGGTGCGGCTAGATATCAGCAACTAGCTCTTGATCCAATAAAATTGGCAGGACAATGTGGTAAGCTTAAATGCTGTCTCAATTTCGAATTGGACCAATATGTAGAAGCGGTCAAAGAATTCCCTTCTCCACACGCAAAAATTCGAACCCAAAAGGGTAAGGCAGTAATCTTCAAAATGGACATCTTTAAGAAGATTGTATACTTTATACAAATTGGTGAAAAGGGCGGTGGGCCAATCGCAATTTCAGTTGAAGAGGCAAATAGACTTATTTCAAAGTCTAACCAAGGAGTAAAAATACAGTCTATAAATGAGTTTGCAATTCCAGCTCAAGCCGATGAAATTGATCACACTTACAGTAACGTAGTAGGCCAAGATGACCTTACAAGATTTGATAAATCTAAAAGAGAAAAGAGGAGGAATAAGCGTAGTAAGAAGATAGGGATTAGTAAAAAGAAACCACCAGTAGTTTATTAGTGATGAAGAGGGCAGTTTGGTTTGTTAGCATATTGGTTTTATTAACCTCATGTATGGATATACCATATTTCACTGAATCAAAATCAGTTGATGAAAGTGGTTGGCTATCGAAAGATACACTTGAGTTTAACTTTACAATAATTGATCCGTCAAACAAATTTAAAGGCTCAATTGATTTGAGACATAATGGAGATTATCCATATTCAAATTTATATCTGTTTATCGATATTACCTATCCAAATAATATGCATAGATTAGACACTTTAGAATGTATCCTTGCAGATAATAGGGGTAGATGGTATGGTTCGGGGTTAGGAGACATGGTTAGCCATAGGATAGAATATTTACCTGCAATTCAATTTCCATTAGAAGGTCATTACCAAATGAATATTAGCCATGGAATGAGAAGGGATCCAATAGAAGAGATTACAGATTTAGGGTTAAGGTTAGAAAACCTATCTTTGGAATCTTCAAGAAATTAAAATCATGTTTGAAAAGAAGTTTATGTCAACTCTTATGAGCTTATTTTCTCTGATTTTAGCTAGTAATATATGCCAAGCTCAACAGGTAGACCCTTGTGGTATTTATAATTCTACGGTTAGAACTTTTGGACTAAATCCAGACCAAATTGAAGCTATTTCTGAAGCGTCTCACCAACTCGAGCTAGAGACAAAGATTGCAAACCTTCACGGTGAGCAACGAGATGATTTGATAATTATTCCTGTTGTATTTCACATCATTCATTTTAATGGACCAGAGAATATTAGTGACGATCAGATACACAATGCTTTAGAAGTTTTAAATAGGGATTTTAGAGCACTTAACGAAGATCAAAACCAAGTATTTGACGCTTTCACAAATATTATTGCAGACGTTGAAATAGAATTTAGATTAGCAAAAAAAGATCCATATGGGAACTGTCATCCCGGAATTACTAGAACAGTTAGTCCTTTAACTTTTGAAGGTGAAGATGATGTAAAAAATTTAGTTAACTGGCCTAGAGACATGTACTTGAATGTTTGGGTTTGTGAAGATGCTGCTGGAGCAGCGGGATATGCATACTTACCTGGTTCAGTTGACAATTGGGGAAACGCTTGGCTTGATGGAATCGTAATCCAAAACTCATATACTGGAGCAATTGGAACATCAAACAGTTTTCGATCACGTACACTCACTCACGAAGTAGGACACTGGCTAAACCTACGCCATCTTTGGGGTGGTTCAAACACACCAGGAGAATCTGATAATTGTGATATGGATGACAATGTAGACGACACTCCTTTATCTATTGGTTGGACTAGTTGTGATATCGATGGTGAATCTTGCGGCTCTTTAGACAATGTTCAGAATTATATGGAGTACTCATATTGCGGAAGAATGTTTACTGAAGGTCAAAGGACTCGAATGCGAACAGCTGCCCTTTCATCAACTTCTGATCGAAATGAACTTTCAACTACCTCAAATTTGAATGCGACTGGAGTTGAAGGGGTTCCACTTCTATGTGAGGCTATTTTTACTGTTGACAAACAAGTTGTTTGTATTGGAGATGGAGTTCAGTTTACTGACTTAAGTTACCATGATATAAGTACTTGGTCCTGGGATTTCGGAGATGGTACAGTATTAAGTGGTGGAGATGATGAAGAATATTCTTCTCCTTATTATGTTTTTAATCAAGAGGGAGTTTACGAAGTTGTTCTTACCGTAAGCAACTCTGCTTCTTCTGAGTCATCTCAGCCAATTACGATTACAGTTCTTTCTTCAAGCTCAATGGATACACCAGTTCAACAAGGCTTTGAATTTGGAGAATTCCCAAGTCAGGACTGGTTTGTCGATGACCCATTTCAAGACGGAAGCTGGGAACTAAATTACGACGTTTCATATACTGGACAGAGGTGTATTCAAATTGCTAACTGGTCAAATGATTTAGAATTTAACAAGGATTATTTTATCTCTAGCACAATGGATATGACAGGTGTTGACGAAATAAGAGTAAATTACAAATGGGCTTATTGTTTTAAGGGAACTTCTGAGAATGACGAAACAGATGATAGGTTAAGAATCAGCGTTACTGGTGATTGTGGAGATGATTGGGATCTAAGAAAGATGCATAGAGGATTTACAGACCTTCCATCGGCTGAACCTCATATTTATCCATTTGAACCTGCTGGAGAGAATGAGTGGAATGAGTACACACTTGTTTTACCCCAAAGCATCTACCAAACAGAATTCTTTAGAGTAATGTTCGAATTTGAGTCTCGACTTGGAAACAACATCTTCCTTGATGATATCAACATTACTACTTATAACGAAGAAATGTTGATCCTTGAAGAGCGGACAGTTGGACCTAATTGGTTTTTATATCCAAATCCTTCAGAAACTGGCATCTCAAATCTTAGCTGTTCAATTATTCAAGCCCATGATGCTGAAATCAAAATCGTAGATGTTCAGGGTAGAATTTTAGAGCAAGTTTATAACGGTAACCTACAATCAGGCCAACATAATTTCGAGCTAAACCAAGCTGATAAAACCACAGGAACATATTTCTTAGTTATAGAGCTTGATGGTAAGCTTCAAGCTTTGCCTTGGGTAATTCAATAATAGTTTAGTGAGCTTCGAGCCAATCCGCTCCTGAGGACATTTCTACTTCAAGTGGCACGCTTAGTTGGACTGCTTCTTCCATGCATTTCTTAACGATGGGCTTGAGTTTTTCAAGTTCGTCTTTGTGAACGTCAAATACAAGTTCATCGTGAACTTGCATGATCATTTGAGCTTTGAGGTTGCTCGTCTTTAATGCTTCCGAAATGCGAACCATTGCGACCTTGATGATGTCCGCTGCGGAGCCTTGGATGGGTGCATTGACAGCGTTACGTTCAGCAAATGCTTTTACCATTCCGTTGTTGGAATTGATGTCTGGAAGCTTTCGCCTTCTTCCAAGGATTGTTTCTGCGTACTCAAATTCTCTCGCTTTTTCTACGCACTGCTTGGTGAAGCTTTCGAGCGAGCTGAATTGTTGGTTGTAGCTTGCGATAATATCTTTGGCCGCGGCTCTTTTTATGCCAAGCTCTTCGGCTAGTCCAAACGCTCCTTGACCATAGAGTATCCCAAAGTTTACTGCCTTTGCTTGCGATCTTTGTAATCTATCGACTTTGTCAAGGCCTACGCCAAACACTTTTGCCGCAGTAGCGGTATGAATGTCAATTCCTTCTTGGAACGCTTCAACCAGACCTGAGTCGTTGCTCATAGCGGCTGCTACTCGAAGCTCTACTTGGCTATAGTCGGCAGCTAGGAGAACATGGTCTTTATCGGTGGGGATAAATGCTTTTCTAATCTCTCTGCCTGCTTCTGTTCGAACAGGAATATTTTGAAGATTGGGATCCTTTGAGCTTAGACGTCCTGTTGCTGTAACTGTTTGCATGTATGACGTGTGAAGGCGTCCGGTTTTGGTATTTACCAACTTTGGAAGAGGTTCGACATATGTGCTGAGGAGTTTTTTCAGTTTTCTGTATTCAAGTACTTGGCCTATTATGGGGTGGGTATTGATGAGCTTTTTAAGAACGTCCTCTCCGGTTTGGTATTGACCGGTTTTTGTCTTTTTGGCCTTAGATTTAAGAACGAGTTTATCGAAGAGGATATCTCCAAGTTGACGTGGAGAATCGATATTAAATTCTTCACCTGCTGAATCTAGAATCTGAGATTTAAGGGAGTCAATTTGGCCTGCAAGTTGAACGCTGTAATTATCGAGAAGTTTTGTATCGAGATTAACTCCCGCAAGTTCGATTTCAGCAAGGATTCCAACTAGAGGAAACTCAACATTTTCAAGAAGATCGATCATTTCAGCTTGCTCGATGTTCTCTTGCAAAATACTCGAGAGTCGCATCACCATATCTGCTGATTCTCCCGCATAATCGCAAACTAAATCAACATTGAGGTCCCTGAACGATTTCATAGTTCTTCCCTTGCCTATAAGATTTTCCAAAGATCGCGGCTTGAGTTTCACATAGGTTTGGACCATTTGCTCAAATCTGTGAGTTGAATCAGGATCAATGAGGTAGTGAGCAACCATGCAATCGTAAATATTCCTTGATAAATTCACGCCATGCATAGCAAAGACTTTTATTGCGAATTTACAATTTGCTGCAATGATAGTTTTATTTGCATCCTCTAGAACAGATTTGAATTCTTCAAGTACTCCGTCCGCAATTGTTACGTAGCTCGCTTTCCCCTCATTAATGCAAATAGAAAAGCCCAAAAGCTCATCAACCATTGCATTAAAACCAGAGGTTATTGCATGTAATCCAAACCTCTCAGACTTCTCGAGTTCTGCAATCAGTTTAGCTCTACCTTCAGCAGTATCAACGTGCACATATTCTCCATGGGGATCTCTTCCTGCTTCCTCTTCTTCGAGCTGTTCTGCAACAGCGAACATATCGAGTTGTGGTTCGTTTGAGCTCTCAGCAACTTGGGTAGAAGGTATACTAACCTTGGGTTCTGCAACTTTAGTTGAAGTAGAGTCTGGAAGCATGCGACGCATCAAAGTCCTAAACTCAAGTTCCTCTAAAATTTCTACGAGGAGTTCTTTGTTTGGCTCCTCTAAAGTCATCGTTTCAAAAGCAGGATC
>MDTD01180562.1_pt1 | contig 13085 bp, 9 predicted proteins | sample 811221 | NCBI WGS metagenome assembly MDTD01 (sample SAMN05326646, study PRJNA326480) | marine metagenome | isolation source: seawater | place: Pacific Ocean: South West | collected 2011 | reverse complement strand
GTACTTGCCACCGAATTGAGCACCGATGCCGGACTTCTGAGCGAGTTTGAGTACCTTGGCTTCCATGTCCAGATCGCGGAAGGCGCGGCCGGCTTCGTTGCCAGTGGTGGGCATGTTGTCCAGATACTTCGTCGAAGCATACTTGGCGATCTTGAGGTTCTCTTCTGCCGAGGTACCGCCGACCACGATGGCAATGTGGTAAGGCGGGCAGGCGCTGGTGCCGAAGTCCTTGATGTGTGTTTCGAGGAACGCAAGCATGTCCTTCTCATTGAGGACTGCAGGCGTCTGCTGGTACAGGAAGGTCTTGTTGGCTGAGCCGCCACCCTTGGCAACGAACAGGAATTTGTATTCATCACCCGTGGTCGCATAGAGATCAACCTGGGCTGGCAGATTACAAGCCGTGTTCTTTTCTTTGAACATCTCAAGCGGCGCGATCTGCGAGTAACGCAGGTTGCGTTCCTGGTAGGTGTCATACACACCCATGGACAGCGCTTCAGCATCATCGGCTTCGGTCAAAACATACTGACCTTTCTTGCCCATGATGATGGCCGTGCCGGTGTCCTGACAGGAAGGCAGTTGGCCTGCAGCGGAGACCACCGCGTTTTGCAGGTGGGTCAAAATCACGAAGCGATCATTGTCGGAGGCTTCGGGATCTTTGAACTCCTCAGCCAACTGCGCCAGATGAGCAGGGCGGAAGTAGAAGGCAATGTCGGTGAAAGCCTGCTTGGCTAAAAGCTTCAGACCTTCAGGATCGACTTGCAGGAATGACTTGTCACCCAACTGGACGGTGGAGACATAGTCCTGGGTCAGGCAACGATACTCAGTGGTGTCTTTGCCGGGTTGAATGACGGGTTCATATTGATAGCCGGGCATGGGTCGGCTCCTTGATTGGGTTAAAACAACGGACGAACGACAAGCTCTCCATAATAGCGGAAGTTGGTCTTTTGATCGAATGTTGACATTGGGTAAAAACGTAACCCATATTGGCAAAACAAGCACCCGTTTTGACACAGGTGCTTGTTCAGAGCTGTTTGGATGGAAATTGGTGACTTATTGGACGATCAATTCCGCCTCATGCCAACCAGTGTCGGGCAGGGTGACCGTCATCTTGGCGTCGGCTTTGAGTTCGAGGACCTGACTTTGCGGGCGGGTGATTTTGAATTGCACATTCGAGCCGGACACCTGCTTGATGGAGATCGGCAGGGCGTCGACCTCAGCCTGCTTGTCATCCAGAATGGTCCGACTGATGATCAGGTGTTTGGATTGGGTGATGGGTTGGTTGTCTGCCGCGATGAGGATGACGGTTGCAAAGCCGGACTGCTTGCCCAGTGACAGATGTTGGTATTGGTCGTTGACATCACTGCCAGCCATGTCGCCGCTGAAAGCTTCGGCTTTGGGGGCGATGACTTTGAGTTGCTTGGCATTGAGGTCTTTGATGATCTGATTCGTATCACTGACGATGGGGGAGTCTGGCTCGGAACGCATCCATGATTTGGTGATCATGACGGGCGAGGGTTCGTCGAATGTTTTGCCGAACGCATGGATGGATTGGTAGCCGGGTTTGAATTGGTTCTTGGGTTTCATCAATGCGTTGTAGTCCGCCCCGACATGTGGCTTGCCGACGGTGAAACGGATTTGTTTTTTCGCAGGATCAACAAGACCGTTGCGATAGAGCATGCCAGCCGTTCGCATGTGATCGCGCATCATGTTGTCAGCGACCATCGTGCCGATGTGCGGATCTCGTGACGGCTTCTTGGCATTGCCGTCTTTGTCCAGATCACGATCACCATGCTGCCAGGCAAACCAGACAAACCCGTCAACACCTTGATGCACACCATAGGCCGCCGCCGCCAGAGCCAACTGTGAACGGTAAGGACCTTCGGTTTTGGTTTTCCATTCTGATTCATTGAACTCACCGAGAATGTAGGGCTTGTCAGCAAGAATGGTTTTGGCTTTGCTGTACATGAAGTCTTCACGACTGTCAGCAACGCGCGGGTTCACATACGCATGGTCTTCAATGTAGTCAGCATGTTCAGCATGCATCTGCAACGCAGACTCACCACGCCAGAGGTTGGAATAGGTGATCGCGCCTTGATAGCCAAGATCACGCATCATCTTTTTGACCTTGATGAAATACTGCTCATCCAGATTGCGGAAGAAGTCAGCACGGACTTTTTTCTGCTCATCTGTCCTGGCATTGTAAAGATCACCAGCTTCCGCAAGTCCGGCGTCTTTGGCAAAGGTGTTCCACATGGCGACGAGTTTATCCTGGAAATACCGGGGTAAATCGTTGTGACAGATCAGAACATACTCCGACGAATACTCGTTGGTGATCTCATACGTGAGTACCTGTGGGTCATCGACATAAGCGACTTTCGTGTACGGGTTGACGTGCGTTAACGTCTGCTTGATGAACTCACTGTCTAATGCCGCACAACGCTCATCGACCAGTGGCAGGAGTTTGCGTGCGTCAATGTTCTTCTTCCAATGGCGTTTATTCAGTTCGTCCATCGCCATGATCCACTTGGCTGCATCTTCCTCCGTGGTGTCCAGTACGTCCACGTCATACGGCAGATAGGTCCGACTCCATCGCCCAGCAAACATCAGGTAAATGCCTTTTTCTTTCAATTGGGCATTAAGGTAGTCGAAGCGATCCCACGCTTCTTTGTTGGGCTTGCGGGTGTTGCCTTGTTCGTAATCATTGAGTGTGAAAATTTTCGAACCCCACACCCAATCGCGCGACGGGCGCATCATGTGATGCGGGCGAGCGAGGTTGAATTGATGATTCGCCAATTCACTTGCGATATGCTGGGCTTGCTGCATGGTCGGATAGAGTGCAACCAGATTCACACCCCACAGTCGGATCGGTTGGCCCTGGCTGTTGACAAAGGCATTGCCTTTGACGGTTAACCGTTCAATGCTTTGGGCATGTGTTGGTAATGTTGTCAGCAAGACGAGTGTGAGTGTGCAGACGAACAGGTGTTGGAGATTTTTAAAAATCACGTGAGTCTCCTTAAGGCCAATGGATGTTAAATAGGTTGAATCGTTATTCGCAGTAGTTCTTAAACCAGTTGCGTGCTTCGTTGGAGTCTTGCGCGGGTGGGGCATCACGGTCACTGATGAATTTGGCATGACCGCCGATGTAGAGTACGTTCGAGCCATCCACGTGGTAGAGGGTTTCATGGCCGGTCCAATCGACGCGGGGGTTGTCCGCTTCGAGTGCCCGACCGGGTGTTTGTTCCATACTCACCGGGCCGTAGTAGGTGTTGCCCAATCGGTGCATGTAGTCCGAGTACCAGTAACCGGGGAATGGATCGATGGGCTTGTCGATGTAGTGTCGATAGACACGCGCTTTGACGGCAGGGCAGCCGAATACTTTGCCGGTCCGCAGGTATCCGCCACCGATGAGCAGGCCTGTGCTTTGCCAGTTGGACTTGGTCAGCAGGTAGTTGTCATCACCAGCGGTGCTTTTCCATGTCCAGCCGTCGTAGTCACCCATGTACATGTGATACGCCAGTCCTTGTTGACGGAGTTGGCTTAAACAACTGGTTTTATAGGCAGCTTGTCGCGCTTTACCCAAAGCCGGCAGGAGGATGGCAATCAGCAGCGAAACGATGGAGATGACCACCAGTAATTCGATGAGCGTAAAGCCTTGGCTTCGATGCGTTCGCAAAGTCATTGCCATCTGTCATTCCTTTGGATAAGTTTGCGGAGTTCTCGTGTTATTGGTGTTCACGAACCGAAGCGATCGTCTGACCTGCATCCCATGTCAATGGCAGGACGCAGGGCGCGATGCTTTGGTTGGGGTGTTCAATCTTTTCAAGCAATAATTCAACCGCGCGTTGACCAGCCAGAGCAGTCGGTAAACGCATGCAACTCACATCAATGCCGATATAGTCTTCGCCTTGTTCGCTGCTACTGCCTTGCGTGAGTTGTTCATCGAAGCTGATCAGAGACAAATCATGTGGCAGGGACAAGCCCGACATGGCAGCTGCAAGCAACACGCGATGCGGCGCGTCATAGCTGATGATGGCGGTGGGGCGATTGGATGATTGGAGTAATTGACAGATGGCAGTGAGCCTGCCTTTGCCATGGATGCCAGCAAACTGATCCCGTGGGGTAGGTGTCAAACCGGCTTGCAGCATCGTTGACACATAACCCGCATGGCGATCCACGCGACTATAGTGACTGTCAGGTTGAAGATGAAACTGCGTAAAGTCCAGATAGGCAATTCGTCGATGCCCCAGTTCAATTAACCGCTGGGTCGCATCGACACCTGCCTGGTAATCGTCATAGTGAATGCAGTCCTGCTTGAGTTTGCAGTTCAGCCACATTGAAGGCACAGGGTCTTCGTCCAGTCGTTTGAGCATGGCATGGGGAATGCGGTCGGTGTAGTTGACCAGCAAGCCGTCACAGCAACATTCCTGCAAAATCCGCGGGAAGGCGCCAGCTTCCACCAACTCCTGATCGGGCAGCTTGGCGAGCGTCAAATGCATCTGCCGTTCAAGCAACTCGTCATGAATCCCATCAAGCAGTAAAGGTGGCAAGTTACTTCGACCTTCATCCGCGCTGAGCAACAAACCCAGGCAATCAAACCGACCCTTGCGAATCGCCGACGCCGAACTGTTGGGCCGGTACCCAAGCTCGCGGGCAATCCGACGGATCTTCTCCGCCCGAGCCATGGCACTTGGCCAACGCTCCTTGGTGTCCCCACGCATCACGCGCGTGACTGTCCGCGTTGAAACCCCGGCTTGTTTGGCAACTTCTTCAAGAATGGACATTTTGACCTCGTTTTGTCTACGTGGACACATTGTCTACGTAGACATAATAGGCAGGTAATTGGCATGATCAAGGATGAATTGAATATTTTTTCAGCAGAAATGTTGATTTTGAAAATAGTATCGATACTATTTTTATAATCGATTCTATTTTTTGAGGGTCGCATGGAGTTCCAGCTGATGACACTCGCCAAAGTTGCCAAGAAAGCCAATGTCGCCATCGCCACGGCAAGCAAGGTCTTTAACAATGACCGGTCCGTGAGAAGCTATCTGCGCGAACGTGTTCTCGAAGCAGCCGCGGAACTTAACTACCAACCCAGCATGATGGCGCGTGGACTCCGAAAGAAGCAGACCAACATTGTCACCCTTGGCATCATGCAGTTGGAAAACCCATATTTCGGTGCCCTGGCTCAGGCGGTCATCAAAGCGCTGGCAGATAAAGGCTACGTCGGTATCGCCTGCATCGGCCATGACCACATCAAGGACATCAACGTCGCAGCCTGTGCCTGTGGGTCGATTGTCTCTCAAGCCCTCTCTGAGAGTTTGGATGACCTGGCGCAGTCCGGCCCGATTGTCACCATCAACAACCGCGAGCCACGTCCCGAGCTTGCCTCGGATGTGCATTTTGATTTTGCCTCCGCCTACCAGACCATCTTGATGGATCTCAAACAGCAGGGGGTTGGCAACATTGTTTTCGGTTGTGATCTTGAGCAATGGCATGTCAATGAACAGCAGAAATTCCGGTCAGTCCATCAAGCCTTTGAGTTTGTTGCCAGGCAACGCCCGGTCGTGTTGCATGACCCGTTAGCCACACTGAACCATCTCAAATCCAACCCGCAGGTCGATGCGGTGTTTTGTGTCAACGATCCCTTTGCAGCGGACCTGATCACCTTGATGCATGCCCACGAACCGGAGATGGGCAAACGCGTCAAGGTGATTGGCTGTGACGGGAATCGTCAGCTTTGGGGGAATTGGACTGTGCAATTGGATGTCAAAGTCATCGCTGAAATGGCTGTCGACCTTTTGGATCAACGGCTTAATGAAGGAGATAAACATGAACACGCCAGAATCTACCACCCCCATGCCATCAAAGCCTGATGCATTCACACTCATCGAATTGCTTGTGGTGATTTCCATCATCAGTTTGTTGATTTCGATCCTCTTGCCTGCATTGGGAGCAGCCCGTGCGCGTGCGCGTCAAATGGCCTGCATGAACAACCAGCGTCAGTTGAGCCTGGTAACCAGCACGTATTGCACGGATTTTAAAGAGTATTTCCCGATCGGTCTGACCTATTCAGCAAGTTACTCCGGGACCAAAATCACTTGGCGTAATCGGCTTGAAACCCTGTACCTCGGGCAGAACTATGACATGAACCTGCCAACCAATGACCAACGTGGTCGCAGCGAAGTCTTCGGTTGCCCGGACTTTCCAGAGGGGGCCTATTTGGATGTCGTTTCTTACAGTGTCTATCGCGGTTACACCGTCAACCGTCAAGTCATGGTCAGTATCAATACCGTTGCGACCAATCCTGTCTATCTGCAGGACCCCAGTCGCGTCAGTGAAGTCCTCACCCCCGGCAAACTGGGTTTGATTGGTGAACATCCCGATCAATGGAAAGCCAACAACAACATCCTTGGCAAGTTTGCAATGGATAACATCAACGAAGGTCCGGTGACCTGGCATCAGGAAACGCATAACGTTGCTTTCGTCGATGGGCATGGCGCAACCTACAAAGGTGTCGATGCGTTTGATCTCTACAAGGGCACCAACCCCAACAATGCCAGTTGGTCACTCATCGGTGGGCAACTGTTCAAAGAAAACTAATCCATCGCGCATGTGATCCACACAGCCGCGATCAAATCTTTAACCATTCAACATCATGGAGTCTATGATGCGTCGATCATTGTGTTTATCCCTTTGTTTGTTTTCATGTCTGGCTTTGACGCAAATGTCCTATGCGGGGGTCCGCGATGCCGTTTCCGAAACGGTGGAGCAGGGCAAGGGTTGGACGCCACTACCATTTACCCCCGTCATCGAAGCAGGCAGCGCGCTTGACCTGTCGCACACCGTCGATGCACCGGCTGGTAAACACGGTCGTATTGTGATCAACAAAGACGGGCACTTTGCAACGCAGAACAACAACCAACGCATCCGACTCTATGGCAATAATCTCTGCTTCTCAGCAAACATTCTGCCTTCGGATCAGTGCAAAGCGTTAGCCAGAACCTTCCGCATGATGGGGTACAACACCGTCCGCTTTCATCACTTTGATCGTGAAATCACATCGCATGAATCAGGCGACTCCACCAAGCTTGATGAAAACATGGATCGCCTTGATGAACTGTTTTACGAGATGAAACAGCAGGGCATGTACATCACCATTGATCTCTTTGTCTCGCGCATCTTCGCTCCCAATGAAATTCCCGGCTTTGAAAAATTGGACCCCGCCAGTTTCAAAGTACTGATGATGGTCAATGATGATGCTTATAAAAATTGGGCAACGTTCGCAACCAACCTGCTCAATCACGTCAATCCTTACACGGGCATCGCATGGAAAGATGATCCAGCACTTTTTGCGATTTGCATGACCAATGAAAATAATGCGCCGCAGAATTATCGTCGAAGCAACCAATTGGTCAAGCAACAAGTCGATGCAGCATTCGAAAAATACCTGAAAAACAAGGGGAAAGCGGATGTTGTCGGCGAAGACCGCAAAGCATGGCGGACACAGTTTGATGCGGATATCCAGCTAAAGACGTTTCTCAAATCTCAGAAGGTCGTCCGTGATCTGGGATGTGATGCATATCTCACCGATGCCAACATGCTCGGGCAATACCATGTCACACCCACCCGACAAGTCATGGGCGTCGTGGACAATCACGGCTATTGGGATCATCCCCAATTTCCCCGTGGCAGTTGGGGCTTGCCCGAAAAATATCGTAACACCACCGGTATGAGTGAAGCCTATCCTGTCCCGCGCACCATCATGGGCTCGCGCATCTTTGGTAAGCCGTTCATGGTCACCGAATACAACTTCACTTTCCCCAATCGCTATCGCGCCGAGGCCGGTCCGGTGATGGGAGGGCTTGCAGCCTTGCAGGATTGGGATGCCATGTATCGTTTTGCCTTTGCACACAGGGATAATGCGATCTTCGGCAACCAACCCATGCACCGTTTCGATACGGCCAAAGACCCGATCATGTGGCTTTCCGAACGCATCATTATCGACTGCTTCCGTCGCAACAAGGTTGCTCCTGCCAAGAGTCGCCTGGCCTATGCGGTCACCGAAACCGATCTGAAAAATCCCAAGAGTGGTTCCTGGAATCATGGGCAGTTTGACAGCAGCTTCACCAAACTCGGTTTGGCAGTGCAGATCGGTAGTTACGATGCACGCGACAAAACCAACACGCCCAAGGTCGATGCCATCGTCTCAACCGACGGCAGTGTCGGTATCGCACGTCAGAATATCCTTGAAAATCACACGGACATCAAAAAAGCCCTGGGGGACAGTCAGGTCGACACACGCAAAGGTAACTACCTTTCGCAAACCGGTGAGATTGCCATTCACAACTGGGTCGGCAAAATGTCCATTCAGACATCCCAACTGACATGCGCGATTCTCAAAGCCAGGAGCAAGGAACAGTTCGGCAAAATAACCCTTGAAAACAAGGACGATTTACCTGTCGTCATTTACCTGGCGTCGGCAGATGACAAACCGCTTGAGCAAAGTGAACGCATCCTGGTGTTGCATCTTTCAGATGTGCAGAATACTGGCAGCGTCTTTGCGACCGACAAACGCCAACTCCTCAAACAGGTGGGGTCACTGCCATTACTCGTACGTGACAGTCAGGCGACATTGCGTTTTGAAAATCACAATGCATCACAGTTCAAAGCTTATGCGTTGGACTGTAGCGGCAAGCGTCTGTCTTCCGTTGATCTCAATTGCGATGGCAAACAGATCAATATGCAACTCAATACCAAACACGGCGAGCAGGCTGTCATGGTGTATGAGTTGATCGTGCCTTAATGCTGTTATTCGTCGTGTCAGTGACGTGTCATGGTTTGAGATAAATCCGACTGTGGCAGGTAGGCGTGGTCCTTGCGCAACTGTTCGATGAGTTGGGCGGTATTCAGTTCACATGCGATCTGTCCTGTTCGCAGACATTGCACCGCAGCGGTACCAGCAGCTTGCCCCATCATGCTTGCTGCGGGTTGAACGCGAATTGAGCCATGCACCTGGACATCACTGCTGGCACACCGACCTGCCGTCCAGAGATTCTGCCAACTTTTGGGGACGAGAATGCCATAGGGAATCCCGAAGCATTCACCGGGGGCAAGACGCCCCCGATCCTGATATTCCTCGCAAAATCGGGCATATTCTTCCGGTGAGTCATCGTATACGTGAATGTCGACTGCTTTGTTGAACACGCCAATCTGATCGGGGAATTGTCGCCTTGCTAGGTAGTCATGGATGTTCAGTTCATACTCACCGACGATTCGCCGAGACTCGCGCACGCCCATGAGATTGGCTGTCGTTGCATGTTCCATGTTCTCACAACCTGGGACATACTTGCGGTAGAACGCCAGGTATTCCTGTGCCAACTGACGTCCGCGGGCCATACCATCGGAGAGGCTGCGACAGTTCAGTGCATTCATCTTGAACACGTGACCGGCATTGAGTGCTGCCATGGATGGACTGATCTTGAATAGCCCGGGCATGTGTCGATCCGTATGTGAGAAGAAGGCGTCCTCGATGGCCTGGTTCAAATATTTTTGTTGATCCGAAGCACCGGTTTGAGTGTGGTCCTTTTGTGCACGTGTCCAGTCAATATGGCTCATCACCGAACAGAGTGTCGGGGGCATGATGTTGGCTGTATCACGTCCAGCTTCACGACACGCTACGCCACACAGATCCGCAAGTACCGCGTCGCCGGTGGCATCGATGAACATACTGGCCGGGACATATTGATGACCTTCGATGTTGTTGATGATGATCCCGTTGACAGCTTTGTCGGCAGCATCGACATCAATCACGCGCGTGAAGAACCGTACTTCAACACCTGCTTCTGCACACATTTCATCGAGTATGAGTTTGTATCCCTCAGCATTGAATGGCGTCCAGCAATGATAATTCTTGCCCCAGAACTCCGGCGTGACGTGGGGGCCGGTGAAGCCACGGTCGTGAACACGTTGGACAATCTCGCCCATGATGCCGCGTACCAGTCCGACTTGCCCGTTTGCCATGGGATCAAATGCGGTGACCAGACCGCTGCTGCCCATACCTCCCAAACAGCCGACACCATCAATGAGCAGCACCTTGGCGCCAAGTCGACCTGCGGCGATTGCTGCTGAGCATCCAGCGGGTCCACCTCCACAGACAACAAGGTCATAGGGTTTTTCAATTGTGATTTGGCGTTTAAATTCGTAGGTTTTCATGATCATGAGTTTAGGATGTCAAGTTTAAAATTACGTGGCGTGAGTTGCTGATAAAGGGGCTTTTTATGCTATTCTGTCTCAATGGACTTTTACGCGATCCCACAACATGCCATTGAAGTGTTCGACCAGGTGCATCAGTTACGGGTGACGGTGCATGATTTAACCGGGAGGCTATGGGCCTTTCTGCCACCGGAGCGTTTCCGCCATGACATTCCCCAGTGCAATGCTGTGAAATACTCACAACGTGGCGAAAAGTGTCTGGCATTTGAAGGTGTGAAGTTGCAAGAGCAGTTGATCGAGCAACCGGAGGGGCGTGTTCATATCTGCCATGCCGGTTTTGTGGAGTGGGTCGTGCCGGTGATTTCGGATCAGTCTTTACAGATGCTGCTCTTTGCGGGGATACGCTTGCCTGCCAGGGATTTGAATGTTTCCATCAAGCCGACGCGCTTGCCGGTGTTGGGGCAAGTGAATGTTTCAAAGGTTGATGAATCCGAGTCCATTCAGATCTTTGAGCATCTGCATCAATTGGCAGCGAGACTCAAAGATTGGTTGGTGCAGCTTAAGTCCATTGACCTTCCCCGCAAGGCTGATGATGCTTCAACCGCACAGCGTCGGATCATCATTCAGACGTTTGTGCTTCACCACCATACACATGAGCAGGTTTACCTGTCTCAGTTAGCCAAGGTGTTGGGCTTAACGGAAAGTCGCACCAGTCATGTGGTGCAGGAGACATTCGGACGATCGTTTCGCCAACTGTTACTTGAAGCACGGTTGCGTACTGCCATGGGATTACTGCGTCATACGGACATGGACATGCGTCAGGTTGCATCACGCAGCGGGTTTGAAGATCTGCGTCATTTTCATCGTGTTTTTAAGCGTGAGACGAATCAGACGCCGCGTCATTATCGCCTGATGCGCGATTGATTTGTTGCTGGTTCTGTCGGTCAAGTTTCCTGCCAACCATGATCATCAAGCTGCCGATACTCACCAGTGTCATGCCGACGAACACAATCCCCAGGCGATCACTCATGGGATTGGGGACAAAGCACAGCAGGTGAATCAGGATGCCGATGATCAGTGCGAACATGCCAACAATCCGGAGCTGCGTCGAATCATTTGCCTGGCCGATTTCTTTTTCAAAGTCGATGGGGGTGTGCATCTTCTTGAAGAATGCTACGACCTTTTCACGGTAGGCCGGACTGCTTGTTGACCAGAAGGGCAGGGTCAGCAGGAAAGCCACGCAACCCACGCCCAGGATGGTGAAGACCTTCACATGAAAGAGCATCGGCTCTTCAAGCATCAAGCTGTACGCTGAAACACACAGTGAACAACAGGCAGAGAAAATCGCACTCCACCAGGGGGCACGCCGGATGAAGATCGCAAGCATGGTCGGGACGGCCATGGGGATGCCAAGCAGCGCACCGATATTATTCATGATCACAAAAATGCCATCCGTGGTGACGTTGGCAAAGTAGCTGGCAAGACAGATGATCACCACGCCCATGATCATGGAATACCCTTGGCCAAGACGTAAAAGTGCCTTGTCTTCCAGTGGTTTTTTGCCCCGGAGACTGCACCATGCCGGGTAAATGTCCTTGGTGAAAATGGCGGCATTACGGTTGAGTCCACTGTCCATCGAACTCATCGTTGCTGAGAACATCGCAACCACCATCAAGCCTGTCATCCCCACGGGGAGCAGCTTCATGCTCGTGATCGCATAGGCTGCTTCGGCGGGGGTGGTGATGTCGACCGCGTTGATCTGGTCTTCAAAAAGCAATCGCCCAACCATCGGCGGGATGAACCAGATCACCGACCCCAGCAACATCATGATCGCTGCAAGCAAAGCGGCCTTGCGTGCTTCACGTCCGTCTTTAACCGCGAAATAACGTGGGGCGGAGTTAAGCGTGTTGGCACCGAAGATCAGTTGGGTGCTTATGGCAATCGCCCAGAGCATGGAGAACTTCTCGCCGGAGAATTGCTCGGGACTGTTGATGATTTGGAACTCGGTGGTGAGTTGCTTTTGCTTAACCAAATCGAAAAAGCCGTCAATCCCGCCGCAAGCTTTGATGGCTAGAAATGCAAGTAAAAGTGTCATCGGCATGAGAATCAAAAACTGCAGGAAGTCCGAACTCATCACCGCCCAACTCCCGCCGGTGGTTGCATAAATCAACACCACCAACCCGACACCAATGATCACCGCGTTGATCGGCAGGCCAAACACCGATGAACTGAAAATCGCAAGCCCATACAGATGCAATGACGCGTAAAACAAACCTGTCGGAATCGAAGCCCATGCATAGAATTGCTGTGTCGTGATCCCGAAGCGATCGCGGATGACTTCCGGCGCGGTGGTCGCTCGCAGTTGTCGAAACCAGGGCGCAAGGAACATGAAGTTGAGCATAAAGCCGACGAAGTTGGCAATGAAAATAATCATCGCACTCCATCCCGCAGTAAAGGCGACACCTGCAGCGCCAGTGAACGTCCACGCACTGAACATGGTCATAAACGCGCTGGCACCAACAAGCCACCATTGGCCGCGACATCCGTTGCGGAAGTAGTCGCTCACGTCCTTGTTCATACGCTGGACAACCACGCCAATGACAAGCATCAACAACAGGTAGACGATAATGGTAACGACTTCAATACGCATGGGTCAGTTCACTTTGATACTTGAAATACAGTGGTTTTACTCACACCAATCCGACAGGTTTTTGAGTTCTGGTTCATGGGGGGACTTCACGGAACCAGGGATAAACGCCACCGTCAAAGACCCGTCGGAGACCGGGGCGGGGAGGATGACGGTTAACCGTTGATAACCCTTGTTGGGGTTTTCGACATCGGTCGGCGGGGTTGCGTCGGTGATGATGAAT
>MDTD01178458.1_pt1 | contig 13085 bp, 13 predicted proteins | sample 811221 | NCBI WGS metagenome assembly MDTD01 (sample SAMN05326646, study PRJNA326480) | marine metagenome | isolation source: seawater | place: Pacific Ocean: South West | collected 2011 | reverse complement strand
GATGCGAAGGAAGTTGCTGCAAGATATGCTCAGGGCGATATTGATGAAAAAGAATATAGCGAAAGAATAAATTTTGATTTTACTGAGATACTAAGAGATATATTGAATGTATAAAAATGGATAATTTTAGATTTGATGGCAAAAATTTTAAATATTTAAATAGGGGGAACATTTCTATTGATGATTTACATTATGATATAGATAATGATCCAAGATTTACTAGATGTGACAATCAGGAAGATGCATATCAAGAATTACTAAAATTATTTTTATAAAGTTTTTTATTTGATATATTTATTTAATGAGTAAAAAAAGAAATGAATTTTTTGAGTCATTACTCGGGACGCAGTGGTCACCTGAAAATGTTCCAATTGATGGTGTTAATGTTCCAGCAGCTGATGGCCTTGCTAATATAGAAGATCTTCACTATTGGGTAGATAACCCAAGAGTTTATGACGAGGTTCACAGTATAGGTCTTCCATCAGAAGAAATTAGTACAGAGGATATTTATAAAAAATTATCACAGCATCATGATTGTATTTCTTTAAAAGATAAGATTTTATCTGACGGAGGTCAACGAAAAAGAATAATTGTTGCTAAAGATATTTCAGGTCAGTCTGATAATTTTGTTGTCTATGAAGGTAACACAAGACTGGCATCCTTCACGTCATTGTTCCGTGAAGGAGCGGAAGGTAATTGGGAAAAAATAAAAGTTACTTTACTGGACCTAGACGGCCTTGATCCTGAATTGGTAATCACATATGTTGGAGACATTCACCTAGAAGATGAAATTAATAGATGGGCAACGCATAAAGGTGCAAGATATTACCATAGGCTTGTTAAGACAGAACTTGAAAAAGGACTCAGTTTGTCTCAATCCTTTGAGAAAGTTGCCGCTAAATTCTCAGGAAAAATAACTAAAGGTGTGGTCAAAAAGAATTTCGCTGTGATTGACTTTATGGAACAAAGAAGCATGGGAGTTATTAAGCAAGGGGAACAATTTAGTTATTGGATTGAATATTTCTCCAATTCTAAAAACCAGGATGTAAGAAAATATTTCAATGATGTTAACAATTTAGATGGAAAAGTTAAAACCGAGAATGTTAAACAAAATGCTTATGATGACATGATGGTAAAAAAAGTTACCAAAGGTAAAATCACTGGAGAAGTTGAAAGAGCAACCGCTGGTGGGAATCACTCATTCAGAAAAGATATCAAAAATATCTCTGATTATTTCTATACTCAGCCAAAGAATGCAAAAAAATTAATTTATAAATTAATTGACGAAGAAATTACTCTTACAGAGGCTTCAGCCGCCGCAGTGGAAGGAGGTGCCTCAGATAGAGAATATAAAATGATAAAAGACTTTCATACAAAATTGTTTTTGAGCGATGCACGAAAGCTTAGAAAAGCTGTTTTAAAGCATGAAAATTTATTAGAACTTGTAAAAGATATCGAAGGCGAACTAAAAACGACTCATAAGGATCTTATGGAGGAATATATAAAAAGCAAAAATAGAAGAAAGAAAAAATGACTCCATTAAGCGAAAAAGATAAAGCAGAAATCCAACGAAAGGTAAGAGCTAAAAAAGTACTTAAGCTGTGTATAGTAATGATGATATCTGATAGGGTCGCACACGACCTTGAACTAGTAAAAATTTATGAGTTTCTTTTTGAGGATTCTTATTTTAAAGACATCGATATTGATGGCGAAGGTTTGCAGGAATTAATTAGAGAAATCCAAAGAGAAAGGGTCACTATGGGCTTAGAGAAACTTGTCCAAAAATATTCAAAAATACACGATGTAAGTACAAGAGAAAGAGCTAAAATATATATGTCTAAGATTATTCCAGCTGATGGATATGCGCATGAAAAAGAACTGGAAGCCCTAAAAATTTTGGAAGATATTTGGAATAAGTAAAAAGCCTTATTTAAATAACTAGCTGGGAAGATCTGCCGAACTAAAGGTTATAAGGTCTATATATTTTCAAATAAAGAGTCTTCAAAATAACTAGATTTAATTTTCTTATTTGACTTAACATCATCACTGTCTATGTAAAATTAAACATTCATACCTTTACCACGAACTATTTATTCGTATGCCAAATTAATAATAAAACTATTAATTTTAAAAGTAGATATGATATTTACAAGAAAAGGCTTACTAGGTAATAAAAGAATTGAAGAGATTTATGTCCTCTCATTATTAATTGATCAAACATTTAACCCAAATGAATTAAAAAAGGTCCATAATGATTTGAGAGTTACACAAAGCAAGTTTGTTTTAGGCGATGAGATATTTATTAAAGCAAAAAAAATTTCAGAACTGAATAGCCTAAAAGAAATCCTCAAAACAAAATATGAAAATATCCGTAAGCAGTGCCTCACTAGACAAAATATTCTTAAAAAGAGCTTTGTTTGGATATTATTTTTTTACTTATTACGTTTAGCAGATTATATTTTTCAAGGTTATACTTATCCTCCTCCATTGAGGGTACTTTTATCAAGCGACCCTTATACCCCAGGAATGATAAATTACATATTTCCTATACGAGATACAAAATATAATGGTAAGTATTGGATAGACAGCCTATACGGTGAAAAAAATTGGTTTGAATCAAAGAAGCTGTGTGATGCCATTTTTAGTGGAAAAGTCATTGATTTTAATTTTTTGTCAACAATAAAAAATATTTCAGGACAGATACCAGAAATTAAAAATTTTTCCAATAGAAAATCTCCACAATCACCTCCATCTGAGTACATTAAAACACCGATAGATTTAAACAAGTGCCTAATAAAAAATGCACGAGCAACATTTATGGTTCGAACTGCAGGAGATTCCATGAATAAACATAACATCTATGATAATGATATCGCTATAGTTGATAGATCTATTAGGCCCGAAGAGAATGATATTGTTGTTGCCACCATAGGAGGTGAATTTATTCTTGGATGCCTCAAACGTGGACCTAATGGATTTGAGATAAAAAAAAGAATGTTATCTACAGCGCAAGAAGAAACTATTTTAATCGATGATGAGTTAAGTGAAATAGTTGGCGTAGTAACAAGCACAATTACGAATATGAAATATTGGGCTAGGTATGAGAATTAACTATCAAGATAAATTAAACGAACTAAAAGCAAAAGTATTTCTAGGTATAGAAGTTGAGTATGAGGAGTGGTTCTCACTTGGAATTAATGCGACATGTTTTGATGATACTTCAACATCTGAAGCTGCATTTAAGATGCTTGATAGACCCATTCGTAAATGCAGCAATTTTCTTTTACTTGAATATTTTCGAGTGCTATTAGAGAAAGAAACGACTAAAAAAGATCAGGCTACTAAACTCTTAAAGACTTTACTTAGTAAGACAAGTAAATCATTTGTTATAAGAACTGTTTTAGATTCTCCTAATAAGATACTTAGAAAACATCTAATAGAAGAATTAAAACAATATAAGCGCTTTAAGGATCGCGATAAACTTTTCTTAATTGAAATATTATGGGAAAGAGGAGTAATTTCCAGAAAGGCAGCTGACGCAAGTCTACAATATTTTCTTCACTATGAATCTTCTGGTTCAGTAACTCCATTAATCCTTTCAAAAGAACATATTAGAAGTATTCACGATGCATATCAGCGTGATAAAAATGCAAGCATAATTCCTAACGATTACTCAAAATATGTTACTTCTAGTGATGATGTTTTATTAAGAATGATTATTTCTTTAATTTACCTCAAGATGAATTTAGTTAAAAAAGCTTTCGATACTTTTTATCCAGTTTCATTGCACCCAAGTTTTATAAAAAAAAGAGAGCATTCGTGGGAGCTATTCTTTGCAATTGAAAATAAAGAGAGCGGGGATAATACTAGTCCAAAATATTTTAAAGATTATGAGCACTTTAAAGACACCACTCAGTATCTAGATACAAAATATTCTCAGTACTTTGATATCCCCTGTAATCAAGCGGCACTAATAGCAGGTGGTTTAAACTGCTCGAACTTATTTACTTTCGCATTTAATTCACTCAAATATTCAAGGGATTTATCCATAGTAAAGACTGTTAATAAAATAGTAAAAAGGCTTGATCCAGTTCATTATTGCTATAAACACAAGAAGATACTTGGGCATTTGCCATTAATAAAAAAACTTAATAAAGAATTCCCAAACGAGCATGTTACATCTGAAATTAATGATTATTTTTTATCAAAAAAACATTATTTTCATGATGTTGCTTTATTAATTTTTCCAAAAGATAGCCTCAAAAAATTCGACTTAGACATAAAACACATAAAACAAAAGTTCAAAAACTATTGTATGAGGATGGGTTTTCATGACTGGGATAGGACAGCAATAATCTTTAAACATCTTTACTTAAATGGCGACGGTGAAACAAGAAAATTTTTAAGACAAATAATAATAGACCAGTGTTTTGTTGAAGATAATTATTCTTGGGAGGATAATGATGAACCGACTGTCTGCAGCATAGATTATGAGCAGATAGAAAAATTATCATCAAGTATTAGCTATCTTAATAAAGAATTAGGTCAATCATTCTATAAAAGTATTATAAAAAAACTTCTTAAGCTGAGATACGATAAAGGTTTTAAAGACTCGAGATATACAACTAAAGCTGACATTATCTGGAAAGAGATATCTAAGCATTACTCTAAAAGAAAAATTAATCAAATTTTAACTAAGCCAAGACTATCCAATGATGATTTTGATTTATTAAATACTTTAGAAGTTCTTCAAGATTTGCATACTCAATCCTTTCTATCTTTTTATCTTGAAAATTATTCTTTTCTGAGATTTGAAAGGAGTCAAAACCATATAAATCTTTTTTGCAAGCACTTCATTTCAACTTGTAAAAATACTTCATTTCAAACAAGACTTAAAAACATTAGTTCAAAATATCATGGGCTTTATACAGAAGATGAATATCATAAACTTCTAAGTAGTCTTATATTTGGTTTCTTTGATGACAAATCTTTTGGGGATTTTATTAATAAATTTTCTTTAGAAGAGCAGCTAAATTTTTTGCCAATAGATCCAAAGAATACTACAAATGCTGAATGTTATTCTGAAAGAAAATTAAAAAAAAGAAGAGCAGAAATCATTTCAAATGTTTCAAAATTAGACAATATAGAACTTAGACGTTGCTATGAAAATTTTCTTGATGATAGCTTCAATAAAGACCTTTATAAATTTCAAAATACTTACAAAAGAAATACTTTAGTTCAGCGTTTTTTAGAAGTTTTTGGAGAGAAAGATTTTGAAGCCACAGTTCATGATAAATTAAGACAATTTAAAGTAAATTACAGAGGAATCTATCTCAAAAACCCAATAAATACCGAGTATAAAAATTACAAAGAGTTCCATGAAGTAAATAGAAAGTTATTCGAAGCAGGGTTATATGCAGAAGACATGCTACAAAAATTTTCGCGTGTATCTGTTCGCGAGGCTAAAGTAGTAAGGCCTATTATTAACAAGGCAAGAAATTTAAGCGATTACAAGGAATTTCTTGCTTTTGAATCAGCAGATTTCGAAACATCTTTTTAAGCTACGAACTATTTATTCGTATGCCAAGTTAATAATAAAACCATTAATTTTAAAAGGAGATATGAATGAATAATCAAAAAGATGAAAAACAGCTTGAACTTCCTATGATGAAAACCGGTTATTACATATTTATAAAGAAAGATGCAGTATGTTTTCCAGGACTAGATTTTAAAACTAAAAAACTTAGAGACAGAGATGAGTCCAAAGAATATCAAACTTCATTTGCTTTTTAGATTGTGTTTGACAAAAGTTTAATTAATCAAGCAGAACTTTTTAAAACTGATTGTATTGGATTTGAAAAAAGTAATTTGCAAAAGGCTATAAAGAGCAAGTCAAAAGCCGAAGTTTTAAAATTTTATAAAGAAGCCGACGATACAATAAGGTCAAATATTACAATATGTAATAATGTTTTTAAGATAAACCCCTTAGCTATTGGCGATGCACCTGAAACTATTAGGCATAATAGATCTCTGATTCTTTGTGCACTTTCACATGATATTAGGACTGTTAAATGCATTCCACAATCTTTATTAGAAGATAAAGTTATCGCATGTGCATATATAAATATAGATCCATGCGGGGCATTTATAGAACTTTCAGATAGTGTTTTACAACAGAAAACAGTCTTTGAAACACTAATGAGAAGGCTTTTACATCCAAAAGTTCGGCTTGAAAATATTTCTAAGTTTATTAATAGAATTTTCTCGTCTCCTTTAGAAATATTGTTCTCTTCTCATTCTGAGTATTTAAGATTAATTAATCGATTGCTTACTAAATATGGAGCTACCTATAAATACCTCCCTGAAAAGTTGCAACATAATAAAGATATAATAATTAAAGCCATAAGCTCAGATAAAAAACAATCTAATGTCGCCAATATCTTAAAAAAAATTCCAACAAAAATGCTTTCTGAAAGATCATTTTGTCTCAAATTGATTGCTGCAGGTATAAAGCTAAGAGCTCTGCCTAATATTTATAAAAAAGATCTCGTTCTTTGTAAGGCTGCTATTGATCAAGATGTAAGATCTGCAAAAATTATTGATAAATCTCTTTGGCATGACAAAGACTTTGTCCTATATTTCTTAAAAAAATTATCATGTTCTGTAGCGGTTTGGTCTGGAAATTGGCACACCATTTTTGGTTTTATAAATGACCTTCATCTTTTTGATGAGGAAATTAATTTATCTTTGGTTAGTTTTGGCTATGAAATTAGAAAAAAATCAGATTTTTTAGACTGCAAGAAGTTGGTAAAGGCTTTTTTAGATAATGCAAATAATGCCTACGACATGCCGCTTAGAGAAAGGAAATATAAATGGAAAGTTGTTACTGAATATAAGAAAATTTCATCCAGATTAAAAAAAGACAAAGAAATTGCTTTAAAAGCAATGAAAATGAACTTTCAAGTGTATGAGTGTATCGATCCTTCTCTTAAATATGACATCAAATTACTTAAAAAGGTTCTCAACTTCAAACCTTCCATTATTGAAAGATTTCCTAAAAAACTTAAAAATAATAAAGAGTTAGCCATTGCTGCAATAACAAGAAGTAGTAAGGTTTATAAACATCTATCTGCTGCACTTAAAAATGATAAACAAATAGTTGAGCTTGCAATAAAAGACCCATTAATTTTTAGAGATCTACCATTAAAATTTAGAAATGACCCAGAGGTAGCTCTGGCGGCAATCTCTTCAGAACCAGGTAATCTAAAGCATGTTGGTGTGAAAATTAATTCAGATAAAGAGTTTATAAAAAGTGCATTGTTAAGAGGAGCATCATTAAAATATGTTTCAAGTAAATTAAAAGCTGATAAAGATATTGTTATGGCTGCTATAAAAAAATATGATTCAAATTTTCGATTCGCAGATAAAACTATTAAAGAAGATAAAGAATTTTTATTAAAAAATTTCCCAATACATTTAATTTTTCGTTTTTGTTCTTCAAAAATCTTACAAGATAAAGAAATATTTATAAAAGGCCTTAATCTTGATACAAGATTAATAGAAAGAAGAGGTATGTCACCAAAGCAAATGCTAAAAATGAACTACGAAGGTATCGATAAAACTAAAAGATCTAAAATTTTTAACTATTATAAGAAGCTATCAAAAGAACAAGATATATTTATTTTAGCTAAAGCTAAATCTATTATTTGTGGTCTATAAAATAAAGTATAAATTATATGCCCCAAGTCTTATACCAATAGGTATATTTTTTATTCTCTAACCTATGAAAGCCGTCAGCGCTGGCAGCATGCCTTGATGCAATTAAAGATATGTCTTGAATTTTAGGGTCTGTAATAAGTTTAGAAAATATATCTTTTTCAGATTTTGTAATGGTTTTTCCCGCATAATAGTTAACTTTTGAAAGCTGTTTAGAAATTTCTTTAACGACTATTTCAAAATCTTCATTCATATATTCTCCATATATGTCTAAGTATAATTTTTGGAGAATGGGTATTTCTATACTAAGTTGCTCTAATTCCTCTTCAGCAACTAAATTATCTTGACCACAAATATACAAGGTGAAAAAAATCACAGACTCTAATGAATTTGGTTTAATTTTGTTCATACTTCTTCGCTGTTCTTTTTGCTTCTGTAGCAAATTCATTTCTCAGTTTGATTGGTTTTATTACCTCTACAGCGTCACCAAAAGCCCTAATCCAGTACCTAAGTTCCATATTATCCGTCACTTCGTCTTTAATAATAAGATATCCATCTCTCGTTGTTTTATCTTTTTGTTTATCAGAAAGAGGAGTTTCTAGTAAATGAGATCCAGCAAAATACGAAAATTTTAATTCTATATTAATTTTTTTGTCATTCAGCCTAAAGCCTAATAAATCCTTAGAGAGATTCTGGATATTTTCTTCACGATGGCGACTATAAACGTCTTGTAATATCTTAACTGATTCAAATCTATGTAAAGGTAAATAAACTTTCTTTTCGTTATTATCTTCAAACGAACAGATTAAATAACAAATTCTTCCTCTGTATACCAACCCTCCAGGATGGATTATGTATTCTGATGGAAAAACTTTATTTTTAGAAGTATAGGATGCTTTAATAACTTTTCCATCCCAAAGAGCCATGTGAATATTATTCAATACACTTTTTTTGATTTTAGCTTGCTTTAATTGTATGCCTTCATTTATGGTCATCACCTTATCCTTCCATTTTTTCATCTTTTTTGAAGAATCATCACTTAATACAGCCTCAGCTTCTTTTAAATATGGATCAAGATCATCCAATGATCTATTAGGTAGAAGTGGTGAAAGGTGCTGAAAGGCAATTTGAAAACATACCGCTTCTCTTGGACTCATAGCAGAATCTTTTCGTTTATCAATAGAATTATGCAGTGGCTTTCTGTAAGTATAGACTCCATTCGCATCTTTTGAGCTTTCTATTAAAAAAGGGAACCCATCCTTAAGTTCTCTCATATCTGCTTGAACAGTTTCGACGTTAGCTATTTCAAAACCTTCATTGAGTAATTTATTGAATATATCTCTATTAGTTTTTCTTGTAATTGACATCATTGTGAGAATCCTAAGATGTCTTCGAACTTTTTGTTTGCCTGGAGCTCTTTTACCTCTATTAACCATGTCTAAATACTACGAACTATTTTTTCGTGTCCAAATAATATTATAGCTTTTATAAACAAATAGGAGAAAAAATGAAAAATTTTATAGGTAGTCTTTTTAATAAAAAAAGCAATCTAGATACACGAAACAATGATAAGCAGGTTGAATTAACCAAAACAAACCCACTAGATACAAAATTATTATATTTTGCTGATTTATTTTATAACGAAAAGTTTCCAACTATAGAGTTCACCTTTAGAGAACTGCAACAAGAGGTCAATTATTTTATGGGAAAAGAAGATCAGTATTTTGGATCTTGGATTGTTGGTGGCGATGATCTAAATAAAATACAAGAAATTTTTAACAAAATATCACCTTCAGGTGAATACACTCTTAGAGATACTAATCGCATTGCAGTTGAAATGAACAAAATGCAATTTGAATTTAGACCCATAGAAGGAGAAGTAGTAGCTGAACCGTTCAAAACTAAAGATGGAAAACATTTGTATAAAGCAAAGGTTATTAATAATTAAATAAGGAAAAAAAATGAAAAAACTCTCTATAAAAAAATTGTCAAATTATCTTGGGAAAGTAGTCGATCATAATATTCAATCGTCTCTAATGATTTGGGGTGCTCCAGGTATTGGGAAGTCATCTGTTGTAGAAGCTGTTGCTAAAGAGAAAGACATCAAATTAATTGATCTGAGAATTAGTCAGCTTGCTCCAACAGACTTAAGAGGTATTCCAGTTCCTAAAGACGATAAAGCATATTGGTATCCTCCCGAATTCCTCCCAACCTCGGGTAAAGGCATTTTATTTTTAGATGAAATAAATATGGCACCTCCGGCAGTTCAGGGTATTGCACAGCAATTGATTCTTGATAGAAAAGTCGGAAGCTATAGTGTTCCTGATGGATGGTTTATTTGGAGTGCTGGCAATAGAAAAGAAGACTTTGCAGCTGTTTTTGATATGCCCGCTCCATTAGCAAATAGGTTTATTCATTTAGAAGTGAATACTGGACTTGAAGAATTTAAAGATTACGCATTAAAAAATAAGATTGACGATCGTATTATTTCATTTCTTAACTTTAGACCTAATTATCTCCATAAGATTAACAAAAATTCTCCTTCATGGCCTTCACCTAGAAGCTGGGATATTGCAGATAGTCTTCTCAAAGCTGATTTAGATATAGATCCAGCAATAGGAGAAGCATGCGCATCTGAATTTAGAAGCTTTTGTAAAGTTTATTTAAATTTACCCGATATCCCATCGATATTAGCAGGGAAGAAAAAACCAGAATTCCCCAAAGATCTTTCTGCTAGATATGCATTGACATGTGCATTAGCAGTAAGAGCAAAAGATGTAAAAGAAGTAGAAAATGCTTTTTTATATTTAGATTCCAAAGGTTCTATGGAGTGGCTAAGCCAATGTACCTATGAAGTAGTTACTAAATGGAAAGATTCTAAAATGTCAGCTCAACTTGTCGATATGATTACGAAGAATAAAAAACTCTTAGATGTGGCTGACAAATTACAAAAACTTTTAGCTGCATAATTAACAATGTTTTCTGACATTATCAGCAAATGCAAAATTCAAGTGAGAAAAGAGTGTCAATTTTTTGGCGCTCTTATGCTCTTCGCCTCAATTATAAAATCAGAAAAAGTTGAAACTGCTGCAACTGATGGTAAGGATATTTTTTTTAATGAAAAATTTTTAAAAAGCTTAAAATCATCTGAACAAAACGCTTTAATGCTTCATGAAGTTCTTCATATGGCATTGCTTCATGTAACTAGAAGACAATCAAGAGATCCACATATATGGAATATTGCAGCTGACATTGTTGTAAATGATTTGATATTGAGAAATACCAGTTTTGCACTACCAGAAGGAGCAATAATTGACCATGCGTACCAAGATAAATCAGTAGAATTTATTTATGAATGCTTATTAAAAAATAATAAGTACAAACAAAAAAAATACCAATTGAAAATTGCTGATGTTGGAGATAATCCTGAGAGCAATAAAGAATCAATTCTGTCTGAAACAGAGAAGCTAGAAATAGAAAGTTATTGGCGAGATAAAATCCAAGTACTTAAGAATTCAGATGCTTTAAGTAATCCAGATAAATATGGGAGTAATTCAACTGGTGGGTTGCCTGCAGGTTTTGAAAGAGAGGTCGAAAATATTCTTGAACCAGAAATAAATTGGAGACATGCTTTATGGAAGTACGTCGGAAGAACTCCTGCAGATTTTGATGATCTTGATAGAAGATTTCTTTATAAAGGACTTTACTTAGAAGGACTAATGTCAGAAGCATTGGAGGTTTCAGTTTGTGTTGATACAAGCGGGTCTGTATCAAGAGAACTTATTGAACAATTTGTTGGAGAAATAAATGGAATCTTGAGCTCTTATCCTCATGTGAAGTGTGACTTCTTCTTTTGTGACTGTGCTTTATCAGGCCCTTTTGAAGTGAGTTCTATAGATGAAGTTCCTGCTCTCAAAGGTGGCGGTGGAACAAGCTTTGTACCATTTTTTAAATATCTAGAAAAAAATAGTAATAATCTTATGGGTGCTCAGAAAGTCTCAATTTACTTAACAGATGGCTATGAGGAGTTTCCAGATTTTGTCCCAAGTGATCCTGTTATGTGGCTGGTATCAGCAGATGGAGAAAAAACTTCAAAATTTCCATTTGGTGAAGTGGTTAGGATATCTACAGAGAGTTGGAGTTAAAATGAAAACATATAAAACCCAAAAAGTAGTTCTCTCAATAAGAATATGAAGCATAAATTTAAAATTGGGTTATACGAAGAAGATCCTTTTGAATTAGTTTCAAAAAATTTTCAAAAGGAGATGAGTCAAATACATGGGATTTGGATTACTGGAACGGATGATAGAATCTACACAAAGAAATCGCATGCAGGCGAAACGAGATATGCATTACGTGTGTATCCAGACAAATTTGATAATCCAAAAAGAGATATATTTTTGAAAGATATGAATGATAATAATATTTGTTTTTTTTGCGATTCTCCCGGGTGGGGAAGTGGAAAGACTAGATTTAATTTCAGTGGATTTTGGGAGGCTCAGAATTATTTTGCAGATACTACTCAACTTCTTGATTATGATATTCACAATGTCTACGAGTTTGATGATGGAAAGTTAAATGGCCTATATTTTTCTTTTGCCGAAATAAGATTTGATCAAATATACGAAAGGTTTTGTGAGGATTTATGGGCTTCCGCTGAGAAAGTCTTTGAAGAAAAAAAGTTAAATAAATATTTTGATAAGTTTCATGAGGATAAGAAAGTTTTTAAAGAGTTTTTTAATACTCTTCATTTTTTAAATCCAAGTTTAAATATATACCAAAGTTTGATGAGTGACTGTGAGTTAATAGATGAAATTGGTTATCCTCTTTTTAAGTCAAAAGTAGAATTTTATGCAAGTCAAAAAAACTATAATAATCTTAGCTTGGACGAAATATTATATGATCAATCACCACCATTATATTTTGTATTTGAAACAGGATTTTTTATAAATAATGCTAAAAATGGCGTATTTGAAAGGTTTTCTACAGTAGATAATTCACAGAAGATTGTTAGTAAACAATATAAGAATGATGTTCTCGAAAAAGAGTTAGCTGAAAATTACAAAATAAATAAATACCCCCACATTTATCAGCATGATTTTTAATGATAGGATTTAAACATGGCTAGACATAGAGGCACATATAAACCAGATCATCCTGAGCCTTATGAAGTAAGTAGGTCTCAAATACAAAACTTTTTGAATTGTCCCGCATGCTTTTGGATGAGCAGGGCAAAAGGAATTAAATTTCCTGGTATGCCTGGATTTCTTCTAAATACTGCAACCGACACTTTGTTAAAAAAAGATTTTGATAAATATAGAGAGCTACAGCAACCACATCCCTTTATGGAGAGGAATGGTTTGGGTCAT
>MDTD01165350.1_pt1 | contig 13085 bp, 10 predicted proteins | sample 811221 | NCBI WGS metagenome assembly MDTD01 (sample SAMN05326646, study PRJNA326480) | marine metagenome | isolation source: seawater | place: Pacific Ocean: South West | collected 2011 | reverse complement strand
TGGTATAGATACAGATTACTTTAAGTGCGATAATAATTTGAGTAACAAAGATAAAATGCGAATAGGTTTTGTTGGAAGATGGGACCCCATTAAAAACCATAAGTTATTTATAAAAGTTGTAAGTGATTTGCTGAAGGAGGATAATAATATTGAAATAATGATGGCAGGACAGCAAATTAATGAAAAGAATGAAGATTTACTGGAATCTCTTAATGATAATGCAGTTAAAGAAAAGATCAAACTATTAGGTGAGTGTGACGATATTGTATCTTTTTTCTGTAATTTAGATATTCTAGTTTCGTGTTCATTTGAAGAGTCTTTTGGACTGGTCATAGCAGAAGCTATGGCATGTAGAACATTGTGTGTGGTGACAAATACAGGAATGTCTTCCACTATTGTAGGTAATACGGGAATTATCGTGCCTATAAATGATAGGGAAAGTCTACATAATGGGATTCTAAAATTGATAAGATTGGATGAAAGAAAAAGATTAAAATTGTCAAATTTGGCTAGGAAAAGAATCTTGAAAATGTTTGATATTAATAAGATGACTACAGATTATCAAAATCTATATCTTGAGATTTTAAGAAAAAGATTATAATACTAAATGAATACCAACGCTGATATAACTTTTAATCAAGGAGTCTTTACAGTTTCAATTGACTTTGAGCTATATTGGGGTGTAAGAGATAACTGGACTATTGAACAATATAAAAATAATCTTGAAGGAGTATCTCACGCCATCCCAGAAATTTTAAAAGTATTTAATGAAAATGGTATTCATGCAACTTGGGCAACAGTTGGCTTTTTATTTTTTGAAAATTACAATGATTTGAAAGAAAACATTCCAGATATCATACCAAATTATACTAATGAAAAAATTTCACCGTATAAATATATGAATGAAGCAGATAACCTTGAGTCAAAATATCATTTCGCACCAAAACTTATTGATTTAATAAATAATACACCAGGGCAAGAAATAGGCTGTCATTCATTTTCCCATTATTATTGCATTGAAGAAGGGCAAACTGATAATGAATTCAAAAATGATATGCTTTCGTCTATTGAAATTGCGAAGCAAAAGAATATTTGTTTAAAAAGTTTTGTATTCCCAAGAAATCAATATAGGCAAGATTACTTATCAACTCTTTCAAAATTAGGGATAAAGTGTTATCGTGGAAATGAATCAAATTGGATTTATAATAATTCAAAGAGTTCAATTCGACGAAAAACTCAAAGAATTCTCCGCTTTTTAGATTCATATTTTAATATTTCTGGCAATAATACGTATCCATTAAAAAAATGCTTTCAAAAAAGACCATATAACTTTCCTTCAAGTCGTTTTCTTCGTCCTTATTCACCAAAGTTATCAGTATTTGAAAATTTGCGATTAAAGAGGATTGAAAAATCAATGGAAAATGCTGCTATTAATAATGAATTATTTCATCTTTGGTGGCATCCACACAACTTTGGAATACATAGGTATAAAAATATTGAGTTCTTATCGAAAATTCTTGATTATTATAACTTCTTAAAAAGTAAGTATGGGATGAAATCATTGAATATGGGTGAGCTCGCTCAGCTGCATTGATTAATGACCAATAAACCATATAAAATTCTAATGTTATGTGGAGAAGATAGATCTTCCAACATAATGTATAATGGACTTACTCCGTATTTTGATATCGTTTGTGTTATCCAAGAAGATAGGGTTTCCTATACAAAAATACTTAATCGCAGAGTTAAAAAACTTGGGCTTTTTAAAGTTCTGGGTCAATTATTGTTCTTACTTTTTAATAAAATAGTCTTAAAAATCACAAAAAATAGATTAAAGTTGTTAATAGCTGATTATGGATTGAATGAAAAAGAAATTCCTGAACAAATAATTAGAAGAGTAAGAAGTGTTAATAATAATGATACAATTAATCTATTGCGTGATATCAATCCTAATGCTGTTGTTGTGAATGGAACTCGAATTATTTCAAAAAAAGTACTTTCATGTATTGATGCTCCATTTCTAAATACACATTTAGGAATAACTTTGAAGTATCGTGGTGTTCATGGTGGTTATTGGGCGTTGGCAAATGGAGATCCTGATAATTATGGAGTAACTGTACATCTTATTGATGTAGGGATTGACACTGGGGGAGTATTATATCAAAATTTTATTAAAGTATTAAAAAATGATAATTTTAATACATATCCAATTCATCAAATAGCTCACGCAATCCCTTTAATGAAAGATACTTTAAACGATATTAAAGAGAATCAATTAAATACAAGAGAAGGCATCCTTCCTTCAAAGCTATGGTCTCACCCTACATTATATGAATATATTGTGGCATGGATTTCTAAAGGAGTCCTTTAGTGATTTTTAAAGTAATAAGATTATTGCAGTTACTTGGATTATAAACCTAAAGTTTTTCGAACATCAACAGTACCAGAATCCTTGTATACACTATTAGAGGGTCAGCTAAAATATTTAAATAAATTTTATGAGGTCATTGGTATTTCTTCTGGAGGAGACTTTTTAATTAAAACTAAAAATAGGGAAAATATTAATACTTACGCAGTACCGATGAAGAGAAAAATTTCACCTTTTTTTGATATTTTTTCGATCACCAAAATGTATATGATAATGAGAAAGGAACAACCAGTAATTGTTCATTCAATAACTCCAAAAGCAGGTCTTATAACGATGGTTGCAGGCTTTCTAGCAAGAGTACCTGTAAGAATACATACCTTTACAGGTTTAATATTTCCAACAGAAACCGGAATAAAAAAATATTTACTTATTTTTTCAGATAAGATTATTTGCTGGTTAGCAACCACAATCATTCCTGAAGGCGAAGGAGTAAAGAATGATTTAATTTCAAATAAAATAACTTATAAAAGTATCGATGTAATACATAATGGCCATGTAAATGGAATAAATATTGATAGATTTAAGAAATCTGACCAATTAATAAATCAAGCAGAACCATTCAAAATCGAACATGGAATAGATCAATCAGAATTTGTATTCTGTTTCATCGGAAGATTGGTTGGTGATAAGGGAGTGAATGAATTAGTACAAGCATTTGTAAGTCTATTGAAAAATCATAAAAAAATAAAGTTAATCCTTGTAGGAGATTATGAATCCATTTTAGATCCAATAAAAACTGAGACTAAGAAATTAATAATTAAAACACCTGATATAATTGAAGCTGGATATCAGGATGACGTTCGTCCAATTTTAAGTATATCAAATGCATTCGTTTTACCGTCGTACCGAGAAGGTTTCCCAGGTTCGGTAATCCAAGCTGGTGCTATGAGCTTACCAAGTATTGTAACTGATATAAATGGGTCCAACGAGATTATAATTGATCAGATAAATGGTGTCATTATTCCTCCGAAAAATATTGATTCATTAAGGCGTGCAATGAGTGACTTTATTACAAATCACGATAAAACAAATAAGCTATCAAATAATGCACGCAGTGCAATTATTGATAGATACGATCAAAAAATTATTTTTAATGAAATAAAAAATAAGTATGCTTTTTTGCTTAATAACAATGGTTTATTGCAACTGTAAACCGCTTAAATGTCTATGATAATGAAGAGATGTTTTGATTTATCTTTTTCTTTAATTGGTCTATTATTGATTGTCCCAATACTATTAACTTTGTCAATACTTATTAAAAAATATATGGGGTCTCCGATTATATTTAAACAATTTCGTCCGGGGATTAATGGCATTCCTTTCAATTTTTACAAATTCCGTACTATGAAAAACAGGAGACATGAAAATGGGAAATCTTTATCTGATGAAGATAGATTAACTGCTTTAGGAAAGTTTCTAAGAAAAATGAGTCTTGATGAGCTACCTAGTCTTTGGAATGTATTAAAAGGAGATATGAGCTTAGTTGGCCCAAGGCCGTTATTAATGGAGTATTTACCACTTTATTCGGAAAGGCAAATGATTAGGCACAAAATAAAACCAGGTATTACAGGATGGGCGCAGATTAATGGGCGTAACACTATTTCATGGGAAGAAAAGTTTGAATTAGATATTTGGTATGTTCAAAATCAATCCTTTTGGTTGGATTTAAAAATAATTCTTATGACCAGTTGGAAAGTACTCAAGCAGGAAGGAGTATCTCATAAACAATTTTCAACAATGCCAAAATTTAAAGGAAGTAAATAATGGAGAAACAAATAGAGCGATTTACTGATTGGGAATACCCTGAAATTAAAGAAGGTATTCCTACAAAATATAATTGGGTTGTACAAAATATTGATGGCCTAGATTTGGGATATAAAACTGATATCGGAGCATTTACATATTTGAATGCAAAATACGGTCTTATAATTAATGAGAATGTCCAAATAGGCTCACATTGTTCTATTTATTCTATCTCTACTATTGATAACACATCAGGTAAAGTAGAACTTAAAAGTAATTGTAAATTAGGAAGCCATTCAATTGTATTACCGGGAGTCACTATCGGAGAGAATTCAATTATTGGAGCTCATAGTTTAGTTAATGTAAATATTCCACCAAATGTGGTAGCAGTTGGGGTCCCTGCTAAAGTGATAAAGACCATAGATGAATAAACGTATTTATTTATCTCCGCCTCACATGGGGCAAAATGAGAAATATTATCTTACAGAGGCATTTTCATCAAATTGGATTGCTCCTCTTGGTCCGCATGTAAATCAATTTGAGAATGAAATGGCTCTCTACTTAAGTATTAGCAATACTGCAGCACTAAATTCAGGTTCAAGTGCATTACATCTTGCATTGAAGATTGCTGGTGTTAAAGAAGGAGACAAAATTCTGTGCCCAAGCTTGACGTTCGCTGCTACGGCAAATGTTATAGCTTATGAAAAAGCTATACCTGTTTTCATTGATTCATGTCCCAAATTTTGGGTGATGGATCTGGTAGCATGTGAAAAAGCTATGCAAAGATATAAGCCAAAAGTGCTTATATCCGTTGACTTGTATGGGCAAAGCTGTGATTATAATGCCATCATAGATCTGTGCCAAAAGTACAATGTTTTATTAATTGAAGATGCTGCTGAAGCTTTAGGATCGGATTATAATGGAAAAAAATGCGGGTCTTTTGGTGAAATGGGCGTGTTATCATTTAACGGTAATAAAATTATAACAACTTCAGGTGGGGGGATGTTATTGTCTAACAATGAAGAATATATCAGCAAGGCCAAATTTTTGGCTTCCCAAGCCAGAGAACCTGAATTACATTATGAACACAAAGAGCTTGGTTATAATTATCGATTAAGTAATCTATTAGCAGCTATCGGTCGAGGACAATTAGAATTGATTGAGGACCGAGTCTTAACAAGAAGGTCTATATTTAATCGATATGAAAAAGAATTATCGCACATAAGTGGATTTGAGTTTATGAAAGAGGCAGATTATGGCACATCGAATCGATGGTTGACAACATTAACTGTGGACGAAAAAATTTCTGGAATTTCAAGAAATCACATAATTGATAAATTAGAAAAAGAGAATATAGAATCTCGGCCCGTATGGAAGCCGATGCATTTGCAGCCACTATATAAAAATTGTGATTACATAAAAAGTGATCAACAAGATATTTCTGCTAAACTGTTCGAAGAGGGTATTTGTCTTCCTTCGGGATCAAACTTAAAAGAAGAGGACCAAAGTAAAATCATAGATATAATTTCATCAATGATAAAATAGATTTAAAAATGAACATACCTTAACAAAAAAATTCTAAAATGTATAGACCAAAAATATTGACCACTTTAGGTCCTGCATCATTAAATGGTGAAACTATTAAAAAATTATCGGATAGGAATGTTGACTTCTTTAGAATAAATATGTCGCATACCTCTATTGATCAATTAAAAGATCATATTAAAACAATAAGGAAGTTTTCAGATACGCCAATTTGTATAGATAGTGAAGGTGCACAGGTTCGTACAGGATTAATGCCAAACAATACCATATTTAATGATAGGCAGCGTATTACCCTCTTTTCTGGAAACAATAGAGGAACTTCAAGCAGTATGGGACTATGGCCAGGTATAGTTTTTGCTCAGCTTAGGCCTGGTATGATATTGACGGTTGACTTTGATTCAGCTCTCTTATCCATATTATCTGTCAAAGAAAATACAGCTGAAGCATTAGTTTTAAATGGTGGTCGTATTGGAGAAAATAAAGCAGTTACTTTGTTTCCATCAGTTTCTTTACCAGCATTATCAGAAAAAGATATTGAAGCATTCAGAGTAGGATTAGACCATGATATCAGAGACTTTGCATTATCATTTGCAAATTGTGCAGATGATGTTTTAAAAGTAAGATCTATAGTTGGCAAAGATTCTAATATTATTTCAAAAATTGAAAGTAAAAATGGTGTACTAAATCTTGATAATATTTTAAAAGTGACAGACTCTATATTAATTGATAGAGGAGATTTATCAAGGGAGATTCAATTAGAAAATATTCCCTTCCTACAAAAAATGATAATTAAAAAAGGAAACGAGCATAATAAAAATGTTTACGTTGCAACTAATTTACTAGAATCGATGATGGTTAACGGTAGTCCTACAAGGGCAGAATTGAATGATGTTATTAATACATTAATTGATGGTGCAACAGGCCTAGTGCTGGCTGCGGAGACAGCTGTAGGAAATTATCCGGTAGCGACTGTTGATATTTTAAGAAGCCTTATATCATGCTACACTAATTCCCTATCTGGCTATGATGTTGAGCAATTATTGGAGCGAACATCCTACTTACTTCCAAAAATGCATGGGAGTAAAGGCGAAAGAATAATAGTGAAAAATGAAAGTATTCAAAAATTCCAAAAAAATATTAAAAAGTTCAAAACTCTTGAAATAGATGAGTGTACCTATCTTGATGTTCTTCAAATTGCCCAAAATGTTTATTCACCGTTGAAAGGTTTTATGGGCCAAGATGATCTCTTTGAGGTTCTTGACAATTATAGATTAGCTGATGGCTCTATATGGACACTTCCTATAATACTTCAAATTGATGAAGAAAAATGGAATACCTTAAATACTGGAATAACTATAGTATTAAAATATAAATATAGTCCACAATCACAAATATTTTTAAAAGTAAACGAGTTATATAAAATTGATTTAGATAGTGTGTCTCAAAAATGGTTTGGCACCACTGATCTAAAGCATCCTGGAGTTGCAAGATTTATGAAATTAGGACCATTTTTAGTAAGTGGTCAAATTTATCACTCAAATTATGAGCAAGTATTGGAGACATCTTCTTTTCTAACACCAGAGCAAACACGTATGATTTTTAGTATAAAAGGATGGTCTAGAGTTGTAGCATTTCATACAAGAAATGTACCTCACAAGGCACATGAATTTCTTATGAACGAAGCTTTAAAAAAGTCTAATGCAGATGGATTACTAATTCAACCTGTTATTGGCCCTAAAAAAAGTGGTGACTTTAATTCTGATGTTATTTTGGGAGCTTATAATATCCTTATTGAAACAAACTTCCCTAGAGCAATAGTAAGTGCTTTTGCGACTTATCCAAGATATAGTGGTCCTCGTGAAGCTGTGTTTACTGCATTGTGTAGAAAAAATTATGGTTGTACCCATTTTATTGTTGGTAGGGATCATACTGGCATCGGCGAATTTTATAAAAATATTAGTAATTCTGATTTATTTAATCAATTGGGAGATATTGGAATAAAAATTATCTTCTTTGAAAAGGTAGGGTATAATAAGTCTCTTAAAAAGATTGTAGAAAAAGATAAAAATATGAAAGAGGAAGATTTTCTATCCATATCAGGCACCAATATTAGGAATGCTTTATTAAATGGACAGAAAATTTCGGAAAAGTTTATTCGAAAGGAAATTATAGACTATTTATTAAAGTCCCCTTTAGGGGGAAAAAAGTTATTTGTTAAATGATGAATCTTATTTCTCTTAAACCATTTTTTGATTTTTCATTTGATGTTTTCTTTATAATTAAAATTTTTGACAAACTATTTTGAAGTAATCTTATCTTCTGTTTTGCCTAAAAGATGTTTATTTAAAAAACTTTAAAAATGAAAAGTTTACAGCAATAACTAATTATGATCTTAACCAAAGTAATGGTTAATAAAGGATAACAAAAAGGTCAATTTACACAATAATAAATGATAAATTTTGAGATAATGAAACAAAGAAATTTTAATTTAATGTTGCTTGATGCATTAGCTTCTTCAGGGGCTCTGTTTTTAGCTTTTTTAATTCGTTTTGATTTTTCCATACCTGAAAACTTTCTTGGAATATTTTACAAATGGATGCCTTGGTTTATAGCTATACAAGTTGTTGTATTTGTCCTTGCTGGTCTTTATGCGCGAATGTGGCGCTATACTAGTTTATTCGACCTGTATGCAATAATGTATTCTGTAACAACAGCATCTGCACTTTCATTAATCTATGTTTTTATTTCTACAGGTTCAAATGGATACCCTAGGTCTGTGTTGTTAATGTATTATATACTGAATACAATTGTTACAGTTGCTACAAGACTTAGCGTAAGAGTTTATTACACCCATTATCATAAAAACTCAGTTTTAAGAAATACAACACCAAAAAAAACACTTCTGCTTATTGGTGCTGGAAAAACAGGAGAAAAAATTGCTAGAGAAATAATGACTACCTCCAGGAATAAGTACTCTATAGCCGGTTTTATTGATGATAATGTTGAAAAGCATGGTGCCTTACTCCATGGTAAAAAAATATTATGCAGTATCGGAGATTTGCCAAATCTAAAGATTAATTATGATGAACTGCTTATAACGGCTCCAGGTGCATCGGGAGATCAAATGCGCCGAATTGTAGACATTTGTAAAAAAACTGGTAAAAGGTATAAAACAGTTCCTGCAATTAATGAAATTATCGACGGTGAAATTTCAATGGCTGCGGTTAGAGATGTGTCTTACGCAGACCTCTTAGGGAGAGAAGAAGTGAAGCTTGATATGAATTCAATAGAAGGTATTCTTCGAGGTAGACGAGTACTTATTACTGGAGCTGGAGGTTCTATTGGTTCAGAACTTGTCAAGCAATGTTTGTCTTTCAATCCATCAGAAATTATTTGTTTGGATACAAATGAGGAAAGTATATACAAGTTAGATCAATCTTTTATCAAACTACAATCAAAAACAATTCTAAAAACGGTACTCGCTTCCGTTAATGTAAGAAATGAGTGTGAGAAAGTATTTTCAGAAAATCGCCCACACGTTGTTTTTCATGCTGCTGCATACAAGCATGTTCCAATCCAAGAAATACATCCTTGGACTGCCGTAAACACGAACATAGGTGGCACATTGAATGTTGTTGGACTTTCAGATAAATATAAAGTTGATACGTTTGTATTAGTTTCAACTGATAAAGCTGTAAATCCAGTTAATGTTATGGGGGCAACTAAAAGAGCTGCTGAAAAATTGATACAATCATACAATGCCAAATCTAATACCACTTTTATTGCAGTGCGTTTTGGTAATGTTTTAGGAAGCTCTGGGAGCGCTATCCCTACCTTTCAAAAGCAGATTAATCAAGGGGGGCCATTAACAATCACTCATCCCGAAATGACTAGGTATTTTATGTCAATTCAAGAGGCTTCTCAATTAATAATACAATGCGGAGCCCTTGGTCGTGATGGTGAAATATTTCTTTTAGAGATGGGTAAGCCGATACGAATTGTCCAAATGGCAAAGGACTTAATTAGACTCTCTGGCTATGAACCTGATGTTGATATCCCAATTGTTTTTACTGGTTTAAGACCTGGTGAAAAGTTATACGAAGAGTTACAATTATTGAATGAAAAAAAAGTAAGTACCTCCCATAGAAAAATTATGATACTAAAAGATAAAACGTCCCATATCCCATGGGCTATCTTCAAAACTAGTATTGAGGGCCTAATTAATGCAGCAAGAGAATTAGATAATGAAAAAATACAAATGTTACTAGATCAGATCATACCCACCTATAGTCCACGAAGCTTTAATGCTGGGCTGAAAGAAAGCGATCCTTATTCGAGCAGATCAGTAAAAGCAGAAGCTTAGTTTTCTTCATAAAAATATTTAAATAATCTAAAATGTAACTCTACTTTTATATTTTAAATAAATTTAGATTTATTTAAAACGGGGCATTGTACTACAATGAATCTTGTCTTCTTTATATTAATTTTCCTTTTACAATCAGGTTTGGTTATTTCGCAATCAATACCCCAACATCATTATTCTTATCAATCTAGAAAATTACTTTATGATGCTGGAGAGGACTGGAATACTTTGACCGTTTTTGGACCAATTAGATTCAAATCAAAAAAAATGAACTTATCTTCCCATTCTGATTGGCAAATGGGTTTCAGCTTTGGAAATCAATCTTATTCTATAAATGGATATGGCCTATTTAGATATAATAATCATTATTATGGTTATTATTATCCCTCATTTTTAGGAAAAACTGAGAAAGGTGTTTTGGCCAATCAAGATAGTCAGTCTGGTATAGGATTGGAAAATCATTGGATTATGTTACAATTTGGAAGGGGAAATGAGAGTTGGGGTTCAGGTAATGATATACAACTAGCTCTAAGTGAAAATAGTGGTAATTATGATTATTTAATTCTCGCGTCTGATTATGGTAAAGTGCGAGTTAAATATATTTACGGGTTTTTAGAAAATGTTCAACCAAACATTAATCGTTACATTACTGCTCGTGGATTGGAATGGACTAATAGAAAGTCATTAATAATTGGATTGTCTGAAACAGTTATTTATTCAGGTGAAAACAGGTCAATGGATATGGGTTACTTAAATCCAATGTCATCACATTTAGAAATAGAATTAAATAATCGACTAAATATTACTGGCGATGGAAACTCTAATGCAGTATGGCAATTTCATTTGGATTATTTATTATTAAAGAATTTTAGATTTTCTTTTAATTATTTATATGATGAATTTGTGATCGATCCAGATATCCAAATTGGGAAAGAGCATGGTAAAGCCTATTCAATCAGACTAGCATACACGCCCATCTTTTCTAATAATCACCTTTTCACACTGTATAGTAATTTCATATATGTTGGTTCTCCTACATTTCGCCATGGAATGGGGACAAATAACTTTGTCCAAAATGGAAGACCATTAGGTTGGTATATGGGGAGTGATGGTCAAGAATTTTGCGTTGGATTCAATTACTTCAACAATGATAATTTGATTTTAAACTTTTCAAATGGGTTTCTTCAAATCGGTGAAGAAACAATTACTAATCGAATATTTGAACCCTATGCAGATTATCTAAAAGGTAAGTTCCCTAGTGGGAAAGTAATAAGTGGCTTTAATTATAAGGCTAAAATCATTTACTTTTTGAGTAAAAACCATTCAGTATCGGCTCAATTAGAAAAGTCTCCAATTGCTGATGAAATTAATTTAAAAGTAAATGTCCTATTTTTTAGTTCAATGAATTAAAAACTATAAGTATTTAGTCATTTTGATTATTCTCAAGAGTATTATCCATCCATCAGCAACTTTCAACTTTTTCCCTTCCTTAAATGTTCTTCTTTCGTATTGCAATAATATACTTGTAATCTTATTCTTGTTACCCAGTATCGAAAGCAATGCAGACAATTCTATATCTATATCAAACCCATTAGAACTTAATTGATAATTTTTAATATCCTTCAAATAAAACGCTTTGGCACAACATAGGACATCTTTATTCTGAGAATTAAAAACTATATTGAAAAAACTAGTAAACATAAAATTACCCCAATCAAAATTTGATTTTACAGGGCTTAATGATTTAAACCTACATCCTAAAACACAGTTTATTCCATTCTTTGAATCAAGAATCATTAATTTAGAAATTTCAGAAGGTTCAATCTCCATATCACCATCAAATATTACTATTTTATCATTGGAAGCTTTTTTCAATCCTTGTCTGAGTGCATAGCCCTTGCCACTATTTTCTTTTATTTCAATTAGCTTTATGAAATTATATTTTTTCAATATTTTGTTTGTTCTATCAGTACTCCCATCGTCAATGATAATTATCTCATTTCCTTCTAAATGATAAGTTTCAAGTTCTTCTAATAGAACTGGTATGTAATCCGATTCATTATGAACCGGTATAAGTATGGAGTATCTTTTCATAAAAAAAAAGCGACTTGTAATAAGTCGCTTTTTCTAAAGTGTTAGGTCTGTTTATTATTTAAAAACCAATGTCTAAACGTGCACCAAACCCAGCCCATCCTGTAGAATTTCCTTCTCCAGCAGCTTCCGATCCATAAAATAATTCACTACCAATCAACACATTGAAAGGTAAGTCTAAACCCTTCTTCATAAGTCTTTCTAATGTTATTCCTGCGAATCCTCTAAATCCTGGTCCATCACCAACATTACCAAGGTGCCCTTCAGCAAAAATAAAATCAGCAAGAGTAAGGTTGCCTCCTAAGCCGAAGAATGAAGGACTAAAATCGTTTTCTAAGCCATCAACTTCTTGATTGCCACTGTAAGAGCCAAAACCTAGGGAGATGGTGTAGTCCAACGGACCAACCTTAAATCCAAATGGAGTAGTTATGACTACTGTACCGCCAACTGGAACATTACTGAATGTCTCACCAGCTAAAAGTCCAACACTTACCGCTGCACCAACATTCCAGCCTGATGTTTCCTTAGCAACAACTTCTTCAACCTCTTCAACTTCTTCTGAGACAGTCGCTTCAGCAACAGCTTCCTCAACTTCAGGGTCATCAACCTCTAGCCCAAGTTCGGCAGCCATTTTTCTTTTTGCTTCTTCTGCGGCAGCAGCAGCGGCAGCATCTAACTCTGCTTCCTCAGCAGCTTTAGCTTCGGCAATTTTTCTTGCTTCTTCTTCTTCCTTTTTGCGTTTTGCTTCTTCTCTCGCTTCCTTGGCAGCTTTTGCGGCAGCAGCTTCGATTGCAGCTGATGTAGCGGCAGCAGCCTCGGCAGCAGCCTTATCAGCGGCTTCCTTTGCTTGGCGAGCCTTTTCAATAGCATCTACATTTTCTTGTGCTGTTACAGCTGTTAGCATCATTATTAATG